>JABAOF010000788.1_pt14 | contig 18547 bp, 13 predicted proteins | sample 7062171 | NCBI WGS metagenome assembly JABAOF01 (sample SAMN14538628, study PRJNA623070) | marine sediment metagenome | biome: marine biome [ENVO:00000428]; feature: marine pelagic biome [ENVO:01000023]; material: deep marine sediment [ENVO:00002113] | place: India: Gulf of Khambhat ...
TAATCCTCGATCAATCCTGCGAGCGGAGAGATAGAACCGCCAAATCAGAGCATCCTCGCGATAATAGGATGCGATCTCCTTCTCTGTGAGCGGCTCTATAGCGCCGTCCCCCATTCTTTCCAGGAAACGCTCATTAACGATTTTCACGAGAGCCGGAATTAGATCCGGGCGTTGCTCCTTATAGAAATTAGCAATCACATCTATGACAACCTTCCGAAAGTTGTAATAACGTGTCATTACATCTTCGAGAAACAATCGGCGGATGATCCAAACCAAGAAGGACGGTGCGCTACGGAGAAATAGCTCCGGATTTAATTGTTCCAAACCATTTTCCTGAACCAAAGGTGTGCTGGTGTCGAAATAGGAAAGCATAATGCGATCCTTGAGGGGTTGGGTGGGATCGAAATTCAAGATCGCCCAATTCGAGATTTGGCCATCAAAACCCACCTCCAACGTCCCTTTGTTGGCCGCGTTAAAATCAAATACCCTCCTGGTCTCCCCCAGCACGGTAAGGACTAGTTGACCGACACTCTCGGGATCAAGTTGAAGCATTGCCTTGTGACAGATGTGTTCAGGGTTCATTTTCTCCTGGACAATGTAGACAATGTTGCGACCAGTATGATCATCTCTGAAATTCAGGATTTCGCTTGAAACCAATCTCAACCCGACACGATTTTGTAAAATATCGAGGTAGCGGGAGTATAACTCCTTATACGCCTCCACCTCAGCCAAGTTCTTGAACATCGGTAGGCGTTTATACGCTAATCTTCGCTCTTCTCCCTCCCCGATCTCAAAAACCGTACTGATCTCACCATAGCCCAAAACCTTCGCCGGAATTAGACTTCGTTCTGGGTGTGCGGGATCGAGCTCGCGCTCGAAACGACGCAGCACATCGAGATTGACACCCAAGCCAGTCATAACACCCCCTTTACGACTTCATGACATTCGCGACGATTGTAAGTGCGTGATCGACACGCTCGAGGATTTCCTCGGCCAACGGCTTGTCGATATTCAAGGGTGGTAAAAGTTGAGCAACGCTTGGATCATTGTTGGCGTAAACAGAAAGCAAGCCACTGTCGTAGGCGGCTTTCGAAAATATTGGGCCGCACAATTCATTCACCATCTCAATGCCCATCATCAGTCCCAACTGACGCAAACCAACAAGAACCTCCCCATGCTGCTCTTGCAAGTTGTAAAATTCATCCGAGAAAACCTGTGCCAGCGCTTGGACATGATCAAGGAAACCTTGATCGGCCGAGATTTCCAGGACCCTCATCGCTACCGGACACCCCACTTCCGCGCCCCCAAATGTGGAGACGTGAATGAATGGATCCTCATGGAAGACGGACTCATACTTCGCCTTGAAACATGTGACCGCCATAGGATAAACACCACCGGATAGGCCCTTCCCAAGCACGATAATGTCCGGTTCAACATCAAAATGCTCGATGCCCCAGAGCTTACCTGTTCTACCCAATCCTGTCTGGATTTCATCAATAATCATTAGAACTTTGAATTGATCACAAAGCTCCCTGGCGCTCGCAAAGTATTCCGAATGAGGCACGAGGATCCCATTGGTCGCAGGAATTGTTTCGAAGATTACTGCTGCAGTGCTATCGTCCAATGCAGCCTCTAACGCTTGGACATCGTTGAACGGAATCTGAATAAAACCCGGAGCCAACGGTCCGAATGGTGCGCGATATTTTTCATCGCCCGCCGCAAGCGCCAATCCCGTGTGCCCATGATAGCCACCATTGGCAGAAATTACCTTATCACGTCTAGTAAATCCACGCGCGATTTTGATCGCCAAATCTACCGCTTCTCCACCACCTACTCCGAATACAGAATAATCCATTTCTCCTGGCATCGTCTGTGCTAGTGCGTCAGCAAGGGCTGCTCGCTGCTCGCTGATCAGGTGGTGATTTCCAATATCAAGTTCATCGAGGCTTTCTCTCAAGGTGGTAAGGATCTCCGGATGCCTGTGGCCCAAGTTAAAGACGCCACCATTACAATGGCAATCAATCAGCCGTTTTTCACCGGAGAGATCCCACATGAATGGCCCCTCTCGCTTCCCCGAGACAAAGTCTATGCCTGCCATTCGAAAGAAATTTACTTTCCCGGACGACACGTTAGTGGCAAACAATTCGATTACGTCATCCCTGGAACGATGCCCTACATATTTTTGCTTTCCCATATGGTCTCCCGCCCCTTCGCGAAAGATGAAAAGAGATGTGGCGAATACTGAGCCACACCTCTTGGAGATGATTTTCGTGAAGATACACGCCACGCTCGAAGATACAAACTCGCGCGCACGGCTTCTGTATCGTATATAGCAGGACGACGGTTAATGCGTTTAATCGCTAGCTTCTGGTAGTGCCTTCAGAATGCGCTGATCTAAAACTGCTGCGATCTCCCCGATCTCTATGGAGGGGGCATTCTCCTCTAAGTACATAATGAAAACATAGGCACCGACATTTTCCCTTCGCAGAATCATGAAGTCGATGCGCATAATTCCGATGCCTTCCACATCTGTAACGACCGTGAATCCTGCAGAGGAATCGCCTACTCCTTCGAGAGGTGGCAGCTCTTTCCTCTCCTGTACGGTCTCGGCACCAAGCCCTTCAAGGAATGCATCCAGAAGCTCTTCTGAATTTTGTACGGCGATGTCGAAACCGAATTGGTCGATCATGCTCAACTGCTGCAGGAAACCCATCACCATCTCGAATGGATCCAACTGCCAGAAAGCGAATAAAGCTTGTATAGTGAAATCTTCGGTGCTCATGCTTTCTGCTGTTAATCCAAGTTCTTCAACAGGAAGCTCATCGAAACCTGGAGGCAAGTCGCTTTCCACCAGTTCCATGGACGAAAAGTCTAGGGCCACTTCTGACGGTTCTACTGGAGCCGCTGTCGGCGTATCCGTTGGCAAGGGCGTGGGTGTGTCGGTCGGAAGTGGGGTGTCGGTTGGTGGCGGAGCTTCGGCGGTCTGGGTCGCGAATACATCAGCGGCAATTTTCGTAGAGGTGGCGTCTAGTTCCTCCTGAGATGGGCCGCAGCCGACCAATAGAACTGTAAGAATGATCAAGGCTAGGGTTCTTTTCAATGGATCATTCACGGCGTTCCCTCCTTTTGTGCGGACTTCGACTTTCGTACTATTCAACTAAACGGTTGGCTCCCATTTGCCGTCAACATAGGTTGCTTCGGAGTCACCGGGCCAAGGCGGCATGGCAATGCATATAAACTTCAACTCTGTGTTCGACAGGTTTCGGTACTGAAAGGATGTTCCTGCAGGAATGTTAATTGAGGTACCCTCGACGAGAGTAGTGACTTCACTCTCCGAGCCATTGTTTCTCCAAATCTCTCCCCGGCCTGCGAGAACGTACCAGAATTCGTTTACAGTTGCGTGAACAGTCGCTTTGTTGACTTGATGCGGAGGGACGGTACAGTGAATCATGTTGCCCCTTTCGCCATCCATAATAAAACGAATATCTGCACCTGCCGGGGACCTAGCATCAGGATGTTCTGGAAGTGTTGTTGTCTTCATCCGTTGACCTCATATGTTTTTTAACCAGTTAAATACCTTGGTGACCCCATATTGGAATCGATCGAGAACCAACAACTATTACTGCATTCATTGCCGCTAACGGTGCACGAGAAGTATACTCTTTCAGAGCGTGAACCAAAAGTATAGATTTGACCAGCTTGAAACCCTAAAAGCTGAATTTCCTCTCGAAAATCCAACTCTCCAGTTCCATGGGCCGAAACAGAGGAATCCCGGTCTGACGGCTGGTGTTTACACATATTATATTCCGGCACTTACGCTCACTTACGATCCGTGTAACGAAAACCCATCTCCTTCAAAACCCGATCCTCGGAACAATAGGCAGATCCAATTGCATCAGTCCTTTCTGGCGGATTTTCACGCTCCCAAGTGACGGTTCGCCTTATCGCTTCTTCCCGAGCAACACATTCTTGATAACCAAGAACCTGGCGGATCTTCGAAGTGTCGACAACCAGCGGTTGGATTGTAGAGAATGGCGGTACGGCTGGATCTGGCATTTGCTCAATTGGTAGGACGACGATTTCCCCCTCCCACCCCGTGATACGACCAAGCTCCCGCACCCAATCGATCGTCCGGAGTGCCGCGACTTCACCGACATTGAAAATTTGCCCAGAGGACACACTTTCGGTCACAGCCAGGACGACCGCCGCTGCGACGTTCTCCACATAGCCTCGCGTCCATCGCCAGTCTGCCATGCCCTTTTCTAAAAGGATCGCCGGCCGGTCATCATCCATTCGTTTGATGTACTCGTAGAAGCGATGTTGCTTATCACCAGGACCGTACACCATGGGTAAGCGTAAAACCGTGCCAGATAAATTGCCGTCGCTCATAACGACTTTCTCGACGAGTATCTTTTCATAATCGTCCATCCATGCTTTCGGATCACTTGCGACTCTCGGGCAATCACCCCTATAGGGGTAGAGACGCTCCCGTAGAGGTGCTTCTTCACTTAATGGGACCGGGTCTGGCGGTCCGGGTTCAGGACGCGTCACACGCCCGTAGGCACGGTACACATCTTGACTACTCAACACGACTATTCGCTCGGCGATCCCCCGGAAAGTGTTCATGAGCGTTTGTGCGTCCTGCTCGGTGAATGCGATCATGTCCACGACAACTTCTGGTGAAATTCGCATAAATTCCTTCTGAAAATCTTGAAAGTGGTCGCGGCTACCTAGTGGATGTGGGGGATGGTGAAGGTGGCGGACCCTACCTGACGGATCAGCCTCGGTGCGCCCGCGATGAAACACGGTTACTTCATATCCCTTGTCAATCAGTCGCGAAACAACAAAAGGACCGATAAAACCAGTCCCTCCTATGAAAAGGATACGCATGACATCACCCATACTTCATGCGAGTTTATCGTCATCAAGTATGCTATAGATCTCCAAGTCTTCGTATTGCCCCCATTTCTTCACGTGCTTACGCAAGCTCCCCTCTCGCATCATGCCCAATTTCTGCATCACCCTGCCTGAAGTCGGATTACGCTTCAGGTGAGTGGCTTGAATTCGAACCAGCTTGAGTGAATCGAAACCATACCGGAGGACTGCTTTAGCGGCCTCGGTGCAGTAGCCGTTGTTCCAATACGGTTTTCCGATCCAATATCCCATTTCAGCTCGCTGATGCTGAGGGTTGATCTCTAATCCGATCGCCCCGATGAGTTCCCCCGTCTTTTGTAATACGATCGCAAATATAACCGACTCCCCCTTCTCAAATCGCTCCTGGTGCGTACTGATCCACTCTTCTGCCAAGCCTTCCTCGTATGGATGGGGTATATTGAGCGTGGTAGAAGCGATATCCTTATCCCCAGCAAGTAAACGGACTCGATGCGCATCCTCAAGTGTGAAAGGGCGCAAGATCAATCGCTTCGTCTGCAGCGCAAGTCGCTCCGTCATAAATCTCACCTATGGAACTCTAATCGTTCTCTATGGAAATACGCGATCAGCCAACGTGTTCGCCCTAGGCCTCCTGTTCCCCAACCGGTTCAAGATAGGTTCTCAGGCTCACTTGTTGCAGCTTTTCAACCCATGCGACGTAAATCGGTTTTTCATACCTCAGCGTGTTGAGAACTGATCCGAGTTCATTTGTGGACATATGACCCACAAGCGTCGGCGTATCGCTCGCAGGATCGCTGACGTGATCTTGCTTCAACCATAATTTTTGAGTTGGATAGAACCCGAGGTCCCCAGCAATTCCCTTGAGATCGTCGCTGAAGAGCATGATACGCGCTCTTCGGTCCTGATCTTCAGCCGATGCGCTATTGCCAAAGAATTCTAGAACGTAATTCTTGATCTTATAGGCGATCTCATCCATTGACGCGCCTCCGATATTGCCCAATAGACCAACTTGGGATCTTCTGAATCACATTAATTGTGGTCGATTTGGAGTGCAGAGCAAGTCGAAGCGCCCGCAATTATGTGCTCCTGCTATCTCACAACTGATCAGTTTTGAAAGTACTGGCTCGCTTACCAGTTATTCGATCGAAGAGGTGACACTCATCGAACCCAAGAACGATCTTGCTGCCAATCGCAAAACTACTCGTCGATTCGACACATGCGACGAATTCGGTGTCATCTACTTTCAGATTTACGATTGTGATCCCTTTGAGGGGAATGGGGGTTACATTCACCACGACACCTTCAATCGAGATGGTATCCGTGGCATCAGACACGCTCACGGACTCAGGTCGAATCCCAAGAGTATAGTCTCTGAATCGTTCAGAGACGAGCCTCCCATCAAGCAAGTTAATAGAGGGTGTATGAACATCCAAATTCAGGAACTCAGCCACGAAGACGTTCGCCGGTTGCTTATAGATGCGTTCGTAGGTCCCGATCTGCTCGAGTGTGCCGATGTTCATGATGGCCAGGAGATCGGCGAGGATCATGGCTTCATGTTGGTCGTGGGTGACATAAACCGTCGTCACACCGTAACGGCGAAGTAATTTCTTCAAATTCACGCGATACTTCTCCCTTAGCCTTTGATCCAGGTTAGAAAAAGGCTCATCAAGGAGAATGACTTTGGGATCGCGCGTGACACATCGTCCCAGTGCCACTCGTTGCTTCTCACCCGGCGAGAGATTCCTCGGCATTCGATTTAATAAGTGGGAGATCTCAACCCCCAACAATTTACTTGTTTGTTCAAACTTTTCCTCAGCCATCTGATCCATCTCTGGAGATTTCTCCCGAAAGAGGAAATAAGAAAGGATATTTTCCCTGGCCGTGTACATCGGGTAAAGCGCAAAGGTTTGGAACACCATACCAATTCCACGCTCTCCTGGTGGAGTCTTTGCTACATTCTCCCCGTCAAATCGGATCTCACCTTCGTCGGGCTCGATGAGACCTGCGATCAAGCGCAATACTGTGGTCTTACCACAACCACTAGGTCCTAGAATGACCATGGTTATACCGTCTGGCACAATCAGGTTCAAGTTATGCAGTCTGAATGGACGGTCTCTTGAAAGCGGATCATCTTGAACATCCTTATCTCGAGACTTCGCGAAAGGCAATCGAGCGCGTAGTGCTTCAAGCAAAGCGAAGCCACTCATCCCTTTAAAGCTCTTACAAATCCCGGTCATCTCGATCGTAGCCATTTGGATCTTTCCTTACCCATCGCAGAGAAAAGCGCGATGTTAAAGAGGACCTGGTCAGGATACCATCTACGATTACTACACATCTCTAAATCATATGGACATATGTGCCACCACGCGAAGGTCACTCCCTGGGCCGCCGTCAACAGGAAATATCACTTCATTTTCCCCTCGCTTCCAAGCCGAGAGACGGTTCAGTTCACGTACGGTTGCGAGGCGCCTCTCATCGAGACCCTCCTTATTGAGGATCGAATGATCTTTGCCGCTCTGGAGATGATCCAACAGGATATCCAACTGCTGGTAGGACATCCCGATAGCAAACTCATCTGTGATCCCTTTGCGCATATCAGGTGAGGGCTTCTGAATCCGGATCTGGCTGGGAAGAGACAAATATTCGGAAAGTTGTCGTATCTGGGTTTTGTACAATCCTTTCAGCGGTTGATGTGCAACGTCGTCCACTCCGTCTTTGACAAACCAACCGATCTTCCACTCAGAACGGTTCGCAGCGCCCAGCAGAATCGCATTCGATTCCTCTGCTAGTTGTTCTAGGATCCGACGACGGAATATATGCCTGGTATTAAAAGCTTTCTCAGTAGCTTTGTAAGCATTCCGGTAGAACTTGTAGCGCGAATCCATCTCATCCATCTCAGCACTTCCGATGCGCAAGGTTGTCATGAAAGGAGATTCACCAGCGAGAATCGTATACAGCCGATAAAGAAATCGATTCAGAATTGCCCACCGTCTTGTGATCCGCATGGGCAAAGGATGATAGATACCCTGCACTCTCATCTCCGGCTCGATGGAACGAGTGGAGAAGCGTATCCCCAAGTTTTCTGCGAGGGAACGAGCATTCACAGCCAATCTTGAATCACTATCTTGATCGTAAAGGTAAACGCCGTGAACCCATTCAGGTCCATAAATCCTCACCAGCAATGTGGCCAGGAGGGCCGAATCGATCCCACCGCTTAATCCTAGCACGGTCCCACGCCGTTCATTGGCGCCTACTAAGCCTTCCAGATAGTGGCCGATGGCCGCGAGGGTCTTCTCCTCGTATATTCTCAGGTTGTAATATACAGGTTTCATAACACTTTTCTTGAGTAGTATACCGGTTTGCACAAACACGTACATAGCTTTTTACAGCGCCTGCGAAAAAGCATTTGAGCTGAGCTAGAAATTCCAGTGCTCCTTCTTGGGATCAAGAAACAATAATGACATGATTTGAGGATGTCGTATTCAGTAACTTTAGGGGATGAACGGTGCAGTCATATTGCGAGAGATGTCTCTTCCGTATATAGAAGCGAAAACCTTGGAAAGAATCGCTATCGTTCTCGTAGTAATCCCAATCGCTCGGCTTCTGTGACAGCCTGCAATCGACTGTGAACACCTAGCTTACTGTAGATATTCTTGATATGAGTCCGAACTGTGCTTACGGCAATATACAATTCTCTCGCAATTTCCTTGCTCGACAAGTGAGTCGACAACAACCTCAACACTTCTTGTTCTCGCTCGCTCAACGGTTCGATCAAGGCTGGACCAACGGCCAGTTCCTCATACTCTGAGACGTCAGGTTTTGAAGAAATTGCCTCAAGCAAGCTTGACACGTAACCGCTCCGCCGCTCACGGGAAGGAACCATTTGCAGAAGATCCGCCACTGGTTTTCCACCTTCGACGAATACGCGAATGTGTCCTTCCGGCTCAGCTAGCGTGATTGCACGCCCAATCTGTTCGATGGCCGAATCTAGCTCTTCATCCGTATACAGCACGATAGACGATTGGATGAGCGTTTGAATTAATTGCGTTTTTGCTCCAACGGCCTCGTAGAGTGATCCGAGTTTTTCTAGTAACTTAGACGCCTCTTCAAGTGAAGCTTTTTCACCATGCATCCCCTTGCTCACCAATATGCTTGCGAGAATTCCATAGGCGAGTGAATCGTGTATTTGAATCTCATCGTCGGAACGAAGACCACTGCGATCGGCCCACTCTTGCGCTGCTTCTAAATCTCCTTGCAGGAGACGTATGCGCGCCTCCATGGATTCTGCGTGAACCCGATACAACGAAGACAGATTTTGCACTGCTTCTTGTGCAATGTTAAGAGACGACTCCAGGGCCTCGTTTTCATGCAACGCTTGTTGCACCCTGGCCAAGTTGAGATAACTCCACACGCGCGCATCAATTTGACCCCAACGGCTGATACGATCCACTGCCTTCTGTGCATATTCGCGCGCCCTCGCTAATTCATTCCTCTCAAATAAGAGCGACGTCAAGCGGGTGTATGTGTATCCTGTGGCCGGCAACCGGCGTCCGGTTTTCTTGACATATTCTTCTTCCAGTATTAACGCCCGCTCACACGTCTCGAAGGTTTTGTGGAGTCGTCCCTGCATTTGATACACACCCGATAGTTCCCAAAGCGCGTCGATCGCCAAATTGTAATTGCCAGCTTCGACACTTAGGTTGACTGATTCCATCAGCGCTGTGGCAGCCTCTGAGTAGACTCCTGTCTCTCGAAGCATAGAACCTAATAGACTTGCCGACCACGCTCGTGCCATATGATCGTCTTTTGGCAGTAGTTGGAGCGCGTCTTGAGCGCGTTGCACACACAGATCTAGGTCACCGGCAAGCCAGGCACTGTAAGATTGCATCGAGGCGATCTGGCCATGAATGTGGTTTCCTTCTGCCTCCGTAATGTCCGCGGAAGATTCGAGCACTGTCTCCGCCATCTCAACCCAGCCTGCAAATTCATCCAATTGTCCCAGGTTTAACATCAACCACGCATAGGCGACACAAAGCCATGGGCGCGGTTCGACGACTTCACGAGGCAAGGAATCCAACCACCGCCTAACGGTACCTAGAGCACCTTGAAATACCAAGCCAAGTGCATGGCGTTCGAGGATCTGAATGGCGGCGGGTATGTTATCGCTGATTAAGGCGTGCTGCATCGCCTCCGCGATCGCGCCTCTCTCTTCATGCCACTCGATGGCGAGGCGATGGAGATCCGCTTCTTCCTCTGACGATGTCCGCCGTAATTCGCTCCGCAATAATTCGGCGAAAAGGTGATGATATCGAAACCAATGGCGTGCATCGTCCATAGGTATGAGAAACAGGTTGGACTCTTCCAGTTGCCTGAGGATAAGCGCGCTATCCTGCCGGTTTGTGATATGGTCGCACAACGATCCTGTCAGCATCTCCAGGATCGATGTCTTCAGCAAGAAATCCCGTATCGCGACAGATTGCTGTGAGAGTACTTCCTCTAAGAGATAATCGAGAATATAACGATGACTCCCTGTAAATGCTCGGATGAACGCGGGAATATCCGATTGCGATTTCATAGATAAGGCGGCCATTTGGATTCCTGCAATCCACCCTTCCGTCCTTGAATCCAGATCAAGCAGATCCTTCTCAGAGATGTCGATCCCCATAACATCTTGAAGAAATTGCTTGGTCTCATCGATTGTGAAACGCAAATCAGGGGCACGAAGCTCAGCCAACCAACCTCGAGAACGAAACCTAGCTAGTGGCCAGGGCGGATCCGCTCGACCCGAAAGGACCATGTGCATATGCTGAGGGATATTCTCGATCACAAACTGAACCGCCTCTTGAACCTCATCCTCAACGATGTGATGGTAATCATCAAAAACGACAACAAGGGGACTGGAATATTCAGCCACATCGTTAATTAAATATGTTAAAACGGCATCCACCGAGTATTGTTGAGGAGACTGGAGCAGTGCCAATGCATCATCTCCGACAGTCGACTCAATAGCCATCAATGCCGAAGAAAAATAACTCAAAAAGCGGACAAGATCATTATCACCTTCATCCAAAGTCACCCAAGAGACGGGAATCTCGAGTTGTTCGACCCATTTACTGAGAAGCGTGGTCTTACCAAATCCGGCCGGCGCAGAAACTAACGTGATACGACTCGAAAGACCAGAATTCAAACGATTAACCAAATCGGGACGAGGAACCACACCCTCTTTCTTTGGCGGTATGTATAGCTTTGTGGTCAGTATTGTGCTTTCCAAAACGATTACCCTCTGATTCAAATAGGCACTGCACCAAGCGGGTACACAAACTTACATCGAAATCATCAAAACCTGATATGAATATGGCTATGCGCAAAAAGGTTCTGAACTGCGCTCGCCATTCACAAGCTCTCTTTTATGAACTCCACGAGCCTTTGATACGTATATCACGGATTAGCAAACGGACGAATGGCTTCGCCAACCTCAATCATGGGTAACGCATCGTAGTCGTGACTGTCCGTGAAACGGAAACAGACAACATCGTTGGGTAGGAAGATCACACGGTTTCCTCCCCAGCCTGACATGTACGGGATCTGAAGATCCTGTCCACTTTCGGCTTTGTAGGCGATGGACCAGAATGACATGTGATAGGCGCCTTCACCATATACATTGAATTCACCAGATGATAATCCTTGTATGTCGGTTTGCAGCAAGGCCTCGGCCACCTTCTCAGCGTGGAGAATTTGAATGCCATCATGTCGACCGCCATTGAGAAAAAGGGTGGATACTTTGGCTGCGTCCTCATAGGTCGGATACATCCCCCAGGCAAAGACGGGCACGCCTCTGCTCCCGTCTGGCTCCAGGGTTCTCTGAATAGGCGCGTGGTAGATGCCGATCGGCAGGAATACTTCCTCAAGGATCATGTCCCAAATGTCCGCTTGAGGGCCTTCCATGCTCTTTAAGAACTGGTCCATCGCCATTGAAAGCAGAAACGTATTACATGAATTATAGCGAACTACCTCCCCGGGTCCCCATGGGTAATCTCCGAAGCCAGAGCAAACTTGTGTCTTCTCGGCCTTGCTCCTTGCCGCTATAAAAAGAGGAAATCTCGGATCGTCGCCATCTTCATCGGCGAGGATCACGTTCGGTTCCACAGGTTCCGGAACATCATCCCCAATTCCTGTCGCCTGATTTAAAGCATCTCCGAACGTAACCTGATCCCACCCGCTATGGTCCGCAGATATGTCGACGTAGTCCACGATTTTCAGGTCGAAGACCTCTTCTCCGAATTTTTCGGCGAGACGCAGCATCGCCATGGCTGCTCCCATGGACTTTGCCACTGAGAAAGAACCATGTCGCATGTTTCGGCAGTAGGGAAAGATTCCGTACCGTGAATAACAGGGTTGCATATACAACTCGCCATCAAGAAGAATACCCGTCGCGCTGACCACCGTAGGAGAACTCATCCCAGTGAAACGATCCAACATCATGGGATCTAGATGCGCTGACAAATCTTCCCAGGGATGAACAGGCACCCTGCTGGCTAGTTCATTTGCGAATGATTCCGCCAGTGCTTCCCGCTTGTCGATCGGATGTGGATCATACTGCATTGGAGATTGCCCCCATAGATCGAAGATCGATCCGGATATCTCTTGCACGACTTGAAACCGAAAGGAAGAGACATGTGTATCATCATAAAGAAATGTCGCGATGCCATTACGGGCTTCGCTTGTGTCTTCCACGACCAACACAAATGGGAATGACGCACGAGACATCCCTTGATCCGCTGATTCTGACCATACCCTCCCCGGTGAGAGTATCACTCGATAGAGACTGTTGTTCCCTTCAGGAGGCAGGATCTCACGAACAACCGGCACAAGATACTCTTCATGCCTAAAGAAATCAGCCCTGAACCCGGGGAAATAATGCAAACCTGATGCGTGCTCAACTGTCGTGGGAATGCTCGTAGATGTGTAGAATTCAGGTACCGATAGCGTACCCTGAAATTCATGTAAAGCCTTATCGATCTCACCCATAGGCGTGAAGTAAATATTGTTTACAGGACTTTCGCCCTCATATTTCGGTTCCGATAATTCGTCGAAGGTTATCCTTCTTCTGTAGGTGTACTCATTGGGTTTCAAGGCTTCTAGCGCAGGTAGGAACACTTGCTCATGGAGGGTTTGATAGTCCTCAGGTCCAGAAGTTAGCGCCACGAGAAAACTCCCGGCTTCTGTCTCCGAGAGTCCCAAATCAACATACAGCAAGCCCAGATTTGGGATATCGACCTCCACGTAAAACAGTGTCCAAATGAATGCTTCTGTCTCTGCACGCCCTATGCTTTCAGGGAGCTGCTCTAATCCAAGTGCAGCAAGCACAACGCCAGGGAGCACCCGACCCAAATTTAACCCTGGAAAACCTTCTATATACAAACCTGCCGGATCTTGGGGCCAATCTTCTCGATAATAAGCTCCTTGCCTAAACTTCCACCGTTCAGGCGCTACCCCAATTACACCAGCACGCTCAAGGACAACGGGAACAAGCTCAATATCTTCCGGTTGTAATGTCGCCGTAGGTGAAACGGTAGTAGATGTCACCGTAGGCGAAACTGTCGTCGATGTCAACATGGGGCGAGGGCTCAATGTTGGCGAAATCGACGCTTTACTACATCCCGCCACAATTAAAATGAAGAGTGCAAAGAACAAGAAACTCGATCGCATATCGATCTCTCCTAGCTGGGATCCGTGATGGAGGAAACAAACTAAACGACAGCTCTTTCTATGTTATTGCATCCCCTGCTAAACGGCTTTTGAGCAGCACGAATGTGAGCTTATCCAGGTTTCGAGATCCTACACATCCAAACCCTCTCGGCCTAATAATCCCAAGGCAAGAGACAACTGGGAAAAGAGAGCTTCAACCCGTTTATCCATTTCTAACTTCGTCTCTTTTCTGTTTTGTGCGCCGCGTGTCACTTCTTTTTTTGGCGATCGTTCAACTGCTCGTCAACTGTTCAATCAGCCCGGGCAATTGACCTAAATGCTCTAGCTCGTGGTAGGCGGAATGATCGATCTTCGACTCGGAAACAACCTCGTGTGCCCACGTAACCTGATAGGGGACAAAAACGGCATGCCCTCCGAGGGCCAAGATGGGCAATATGTCGGACTTGATTGAATTCCCCACCATGAGGAAACGATCTGGTCGCACCTTGTATTTCGCCAGGATGTCTCTATATGTCTGCTCATCTTTCTCTGTGACGACTTCAGTAAACCGGAAGCAGGCTGCCAAACCTGAACGCGCCAGCTTATACTCTTGATCGCGCAAATCACCCTTCGTGATCATCATCAGGTGATAAGCCTCGGCAAGGTTCTTGACCGTATCTTCAGCATAGTCCAGCAACCGGACTTCCGAAGTCAACATTTCTTTTGCAAATCCAATGATGTTAAAGATCTCCGACGCCGTGACATCCCCGCTACTTATCTCTATCGCGGTCTCGATCATTGAGAGCGTAAAACTCTTGATGCCGTATCCGTATATGTCGATGTTCTTTCTCTCTGTGTCAAGCAGGCGTTTGGAGACAAGTTGCGCGTCAGCGTAGCGGGACAAGAGGTTTTGATACTTTTCCTCAGTCAATTGATAAAGAAGCTCATTATGCCAGAGAGTATCATCCGCGTCGAAGGCGATCAAATCCAGAATCATGTTCATCCAAGAGGTAAATTCCGTTTATCGGCTTGTCTACTTCACAGGGAGGCTACGGGCAAAAGCAATGCCCTTCTCGATCCAGGACCATAACTCTTGATCCGATTCGTATCCCCCAGCAGTCACCACCACCCATCCTTTCATGGGGCGCCCCGTTAAATCAAAAACACGTACATTCGGCTGGCTTAGCGCATCATCGTACCCGGCAGGTCCAACGCGCACGATGAGGTCATCCTTGTTAACACCACATGCTATGTTGCCAAAGAGCATGAAACCTACGCCGCCAAACATCTTCTTCTCAATGAAACCGGGCAGCGATTCCATGTGCCCCCGAACCCGTTGAGCTAGAAGTTCATTGTATGCCATCGACACCTCCCCGTTCTGCTCACTCCTTGAGTCTTCCGGTAATAACGACTGGTGCTCCTTCAATTCGTACCGTCAAACGATTGTCTTCGAAGATCAAGTGTAGCGTACCCTGGTCCCTGAAGTATATGAAGTCATATTCGATAACGAACTCATTTTCGCTGATCCATCGACCTCGTTGTGCTACCATGACATCATCAGGTAAATCAAATTCCATTTTTGGAACCCGAAAGACCTCATCCAATCCTATGGTGAATTTGACTGGCACCCCCCCTGCTTTCAAAGTCAAGAAAGCTTCATCCCCAGCTGGGAAACTGAGCTCGATCTGCTCCCATTCTAGCGGATTCTCGTCGACGAGATATACATTCCCGGTAATTCGATTTGCGGTTTCTGGCAAATCGGGAACAACCATTGGTTCTGGAGCCTTCCCGATCTCCTTGATCCGCTCAGTGAGCGCAGTAGCAGCCGCCTGGTTTTCAGGGAGCGGTGAGGGGTGCATCGATTCTATTAAAAAGGCGTCTAAAAGAATCCTCATAGAGAGCGCATCCTGCTCTCGCTGCCCGGCGGTAAATACAAATATGACATCCTTCTCCGGTTCCAACACGATCCACTGCCCCCTCCCATCCCCGGCTGCGTATATACCCACAAGGCCCTCCTGCCATTGATATCCCAAACCGCCGTAACCCGAATGAGTCATCGCTGGTAGGGAAGACCTCACCCAGTCTTTGGAGAGAAGCCGCTGATTCTCCCACACCCCATCGCGCAGGTAAAGAAGCCCGATCTTTGCCGTCTCGCTTGGGTCCATCTCGAGCCCCTGCCAACCAAGACTTACGCCCAGTGGATCCGATCTCCAGGTTGCGACTTCAATACCTAACGGTTCGAAAAGCGCCGTCTGTGCATACGCAAATGCGTTTACTCCGGTAACCTGCTGCAGGATTGCGGACAACAAATGGGTATTGGCATTGCATTCGCCAAAGACCGTTCCTGGTTCATCTTCCATCGGCAGATCGAGGATGATTTGAACCCAATCATCACTCTGCGAGATTCGATCCTCGAACTTCTCGCAATCTAACCCGGAAGTCATTGTGAGTAGATGCTCAACCGTGATGGCCTCTTTTTCAGCACTGAGACGATCGATCTCACGATCGCTGAAGAAGTCGAGCACGGACTGATCCACACCGTCGATATAACCTTGCTCGACGGCAAGCCCGACTAACGTAGCGATCACAACACGTGTGGGAGCTAAGTGATCCGATGCAAGCCCCGCAGTCAGCCGGTAGATGGGCACGTCCGCGACGAGGTACCCATTACGTGCGATCAGTAGATTGTGCAGGATTACGTCCTCCTCTTGGATGAAATCCAACGCACCAATCAAGATCCCGGAATCGATGCCCAGCTGCTCCGGCGAAGTTGTCTCCCAATCTTCCGTCGGCCAAGATGGCGTAATTGCACCAGGTACCGACGGTGCTTCCGTTGAGAAGGATGAAAAATTGAAAACCAATTCTTTCACTTCCCCAACCGGCAGCCTACCCGTTTTTGCCATGATTGAATTCGTATCGATCGCATACCACCCGCTCGTCGCTTGAAGGAATCCTGCTTCGGTGTCAAAGTAAGGAAGTGACTCTCCATTCAAAGTGACGCCCATTAGTGCTCCCGAAGTTGCGACATAAAGCTCTACCTGGTTATCTCTCTCGCTTGGTGCACCGTTGAAGGATCCGGACGCTGCCGCGATGGTCACCTTCACCTCGTTCCCACTTTGAAGCTGAGAAATGACTGTCGTACGAACCGCGCCTTTTTGATACGCATTGCTCACGCCATCGTCTTCATATAGCGTAAAAGATGTCGGGATGTCGTCGGGGAACACGCGCACTAATAACTCGTCACGAACGCTCCCATCCAAGCGCCTGCCTGTGATGTTCATCGTCGTATCGTCCACGTACATCATAGGGATGATGGCGCCTGCTTTGGCAAACATCGGGAGCCTAAAATTACCGGCAGGATAGAGCGAGAACGGACCAAACCATTCCCCCGTACTGAGAAATCGCTCGCCTGTGTGAAAATCAGTCCACGATCCTTGGGGCAAATAAACCATCCGCTCAACTTCACCGGATTCTGCCACACCCACCACCAACAAATCGCGCCCGATAAGCTTCTCGCCACCCAGTTCTCGCACCTCCGAATCATCCTGATAATAATAAACGAGCGGCGGAAACACGGGCTCGCCATCACGATAGGCGCGATGAGCCAGCGAATAGAGATAAGGGCTGAGGGCGTAGCGTAAGCGCAAGTTTTCGAGATTGCTCTCTAGATCCCCCATGCGATCCGGGGCGGTCTCTGTGTAGTTTCCAAGATTGAAAACGTGTGGACGCACAGGAACATCGAAAGCCGTGCCATTTGCGAACCATTGGGTATACGTCTCATCCCAATCGACCTCTTGTCTCCAAAAGCCACCAATATCTGCGCCGTAGTAGTCCATACCGGACATTGACATGTGCATTTGTGCATTTAGGTGCGCTGCGAGACTGGTTAGACTACCCGCAATATCCCCAGACCACATCGCGACGCCATAGCGTTGACTACCCGGCGCACCTGAGCGCGAAAGGATGAACGGGCGCTGCGTATGTCCGTTGCGCTCATAGCCTTCATAGATACTCTGACTCCAGAGGAAGTTGTAGAGGTTATGCACATCTTCATGATCGTGCAACGGCTCGTAATCCCCTGCAATTCCCCAATACCATGCATCCGGATCGTAGATCTCCGGCTCACCCAAGTCGGTCCAATGCCCAAGTACACCGTCCTCGATCAAAGGTTCCCGTTTCCAATCATGCCAGTAGTTTCTGGCAGCCGGATTACTCCAATCAATCATGCTTCCTTTACCCCACCACGTGCTTTCAGTGAGGTAAACCGCAGAGCATGTTTCGCATTCCCGCACAAGGTAGCCTTTTTCCTCCAAGTCATCGTGTTCGGGGAGGTTCCTGCCAATATAGGATTGTTCGATAAGAACGATCCCGAGCCCTTCTTCCTCTCGCAGCGAGGCAATCTTTTCCTCAGGTGCGGGAAAGTTCTCGATGTCCCACGTTAAAGAACCTTCCTGTGTATCATCAGAATCGGCGACAATCCCTCCGAACCACTGTAAATCAAGTATGAACCCGTCAATCGGGAATCGATGCTCACGCAGCGTTCGCAGCTTGTCCTCCATCTCCTCCCAGTTTTCATACCCATATTCTGAGACCCAGAGGCCGAACATTTTCTTGGGGGGCACTGGCGGGTGCCCCACCAGCTCCATGTAGTCTTTACGAAGATCTTGCAGGTCTGGACCGCTCATGATGTAAAATCGAAGCCAATCACCTCTCATGACCGCTTTCCATGGTTCGTGACTAAAATCCCACAGTTGTTTGTATTGATTATCGAGGAAAAGGGCATAGCTATCCGTGCCCTCACCTGTAAAGTACGCGACCGGAAATTGGGTGTTACCGGTTGAAGCGTTGTCGAAACTTTGCATGACGTTACCAAATTCACCCGGGAAACGTTGCTGACCGATCCAGTCTCCGTCGGTAGTACCCGCTTGGGTGAATTTCTGCCCCAGGCCATAAGCGTGAGTGAAAT
>JABAOF010021261.1_pt1 | contig 18545 bp, 23 predicted proteins | sample 7062171 | NCBI WGS metagenome assembly JABAOF01 (sample SAMN14538628, study PRJNA623070) | marine sediment metagenome | biome: marine biome [ENVO:00000428]; feature: marine pelagic biome [ENVO:01000023]; material: deep marine sediment [ENVO:00002113] | place: India: Gulf of Khambhat ...
GGTCAACGACGCCATCTGGGCGTTTACGGCGACACCCGGACCCGAGCTCGGCCGCCTCGCCCAGGCGACTGTTACCATTCCCTACGAATGGGTGGAGGGAGAACCGCACGAGGTGACGGTGATCACCGATGCGGGAATCGTCTTCACGAAGGGGGTCGATGTCACCACGTTGACCCCTGTCCCCGGCTGGCGCTACTTCCTCCTTTTTGCCCTCCTCGGAACGTACGTCGGCGTGATTCCGGTGTTCCTCGGCCTGCTGTGGTTTCCTTTTCTCACGGCCGTGAAGGGGCAGTGGATCGAGGGTCTCTTGAGCTTTACCGTCGGCCTGCTCGCCTTCCTTGGTCTCGATGCCCTCAGGGAGGCCTTCGAGGCAGTTGGGCAGATTGGGCCGGTCTTCAAGGGCGAGGCCTTGATCGCAATGGGCCTCATTGGAAGCTTCCTCGGTCTGATGGCGCTGGGGCAGCGCAGGAAAGAGGGGGGCGGTCACACGTCGGCCAACGGCTTGCGATTGGCCTATCTCATCGCCCTCGGCATCGGACTCCATAACCTCGGTGAGGGATTAGCCATCGGGGCGGCCTACCAGCTCGGGGAGGTCGCCCTGGGGGCCTTTCTGGTTCTCGGCTTTACGATCCACAATACGACCGAGGGGCTGGCTATTGTCTCGCCAATGCTTCGGGGCGCCCCGGCTCGGTATCATTTTTTATTCCTAGGACTATTGGCTGGGGCCCCCACCATCGCCGGCACCTGGCTCGGCGGCCTGACATATTCGGTCCCGATGGCGATCCTCTTTCTGGCGATTGGAGCCGGCGCAATTTGGCAGGTGGTCTACGAGGTTGTGCGGTTCCAGGCTAAAGAGAAGCCGGTGCTTGAATTCTTAACCATGCGCCACAATCTTGCGGGGCTCTTGGCGGGCTTTCTGGTCATGTACCTTACCGGATTGTTGGTGGCCATGTAGGAGGAAGGATGATGGAGCCTCGCCCGGTGAGCCAGGCCATTGAGGATTATCTCAAGGCGATCTACGTCCTGGAGCAGCAAGAGGGCAAGGTGATGACGAAGGCGTTAGCCGTCGCGCTGGATGTGGCGGCCCCGTCGGTCACTGCGATGATCAAGCGACTTCACGCCATGCGCCTGGTTCGCTACACCCGGTACAGAGGAGTGGCCTTGACACCTGCCGGCAGGCGGATGGCTCTTGAGGTGATCCGTCACCATCGGCTCCTGGAGCTGTATCTGGTGGAGGCACTGGGCCTGCCGTGGGATCAAGTTCACGAGGAAGCGGATCGGCTGGAACACGTGATCTCTGAAGAACTGGAGGAACGGATCGCTGAGCGCCTCGGCCATCCCGTGACCGATCCTCACGGGGACCCGATCCCTACAAAAGGAGGGGAAGTCGACGATCCTCTCGGCTTCCCCCTCAGCGAGCTGAGTCCAGGGACGGCCGCCGTCATCAAGCGGGTTGCGGATCAGGAACCGGCCAAGCTTCGGTACCTCGCAACGTTAGGCCTTTTCCCCGATGTCCGGGTGACGCTCTTGGAGAAAGCCCCGTTTGGTGGACCTATGTCGCTGGAAGTGGGGGAGGCCCGGTGTACGTTGGGAGGGGAACTGGCCCGCCAGATCTATGTCCTCCCCATTGAGTCCCTGTGAGGCAATGGTGCGCCTGTTTCGCCAGTTGGCCTGGAAGACGATGTGGGGGACCCTTCTTTGGCTCTCCTGTGTTCTCTCCGCATGTGGAAGCGCGGACGGCATGAAGGAGGGACGGCAGATTTACGCCAGGCGCTGCTACACCTGCCATGGAGAGACAGGCACAGGGGACGGTCCCACGGCCAAACTGATGGGGATCAATCCGGCAAATCTCCAGATGTCGGTCCGGGAGAAGTCGAAGGCGGAGCTTCTTGGAGTCATCGCCCGGGGCAGACAGGCCATGCCCGCCTTCGGTCCGAGCCTGACGGAGGTGGAGCGCGAGGCGGTGTATCAATACCTGCGCGCCCTGCCGGAGAAAAGGGCGGCGATCTCCCGGGGGCTCGATCCCGCAGGAGTGCAGGGTCTCAGGTAGGAGCAGGAAGGATGTCTCGTCTGATCGTTCGCGCAGGGCTCGTCGGTCTCGCCCTGCTGTGTGGTGGGGCCGACGGCCTGGCCCATGAGCCTCTGCAACGCGGGACACCACCGTTGAGGCAGCAGGCGATCTATCACCGCGCCCCTCGCTTTACGCTGATCACTCAAGGGGGAAAACAGCTTGCCCTTAAGGACCTGTCGGGCAAGGTCGTCTTGGTCAATTTTATCTATACGAGTTGTCCTGACGTCTGCCCGCTCGCCACGGCCAAGTTTCGACGGATTCAACAGCTCCTCGAGGCGCGAGGCCTTCAGACACAGGTCTACCTTTTGAGCATTAGCACCGATCCGACGGTCGACACCCCTGCGGCCCTGAGGACCTATGGCCGTCGGTACGGCGCCGACTTTTCCTTCTGGGCTTTTCTCACCGGCACACCGGGGGAGTTGGCCCGGATCTGGGATCGGTTCGGCGTGGTGACTGTTGCGCAAGGGCGGGGGGACATTGACCATACGAACATGACTTTCTTGCTGGACCGGACGGGCAGAATCCGTCTGATCTATCTCGGGTACGGTTGGCGCGAAGAGGACGTGGCAGGAGATATTGCAACGTGGCTCAAACGGGGATGAGTCTGCAATACCGGCGGTCTCTAGTTATGAGGCGCGCTCGCCGAGCAAGTCCTTGATAAGCTTTGTCGATTCCGGATCGGTCCAGTCACGGTAGCCGAGTTCTCGCCATCGGATGATTCCGCGGCGGTCGATCACGACGGTGGTCGGGAGCGCGGAACTTCGAAACGTCCGCAGCGTTTCCATGTGGGGGTCTCGGAGGACCTGGAAACTCAGATCGAGCTCTTGCAGAAAGTGCTGGATGGCGCTCTTCGGACCGGCGTCAACGCTGACCGCGACCACCTCGAATCCTTTCGTCTTGTAGTTCCGGTAGGCTTCCTCCATGGTCGGCATCTCGAGGCGGCAGGGGGGACACCAGGTCGCCCAAAAGTTGAGGAGGACCACTTTTCCCTTGTAGTGTGAGAGGCTCACCTGTGTGCCATTCAGATCGGGGAGGGTAAAATCCGGGGCAAGGGTCTCCGACTCGAGGGTGATGTGTTCCGCCTCGGCGGTGACTTGCTTCGCCGCGGGACCGGAGTCCTGTCCACAGGCGGCGAAGATCATGAGGAAGAGGAGAAGGGTTGCTAGAGTCAACCATGAAGGGTCGATGCGAAAATTTCTGTCGTTGCGGCTGTCGGTCATCTCCAAGGTGTTCATCTCCTGAACCTGCTGATTTCGCTTATGAAGTATGGGGCGGTTCCGGTCCATATGAGGTATAAACGCAGAAGCCCCCCCTTTGTTCCCGGTCCTCGTCTTATAGGCGAGACTGAAGAGAAATTCAAGGCAATTTGCTTGTCCCTCCCTTTCCATCTTTTTCCTTGACAGCCACCGGCGGGCGGGAGTATCAAGAATCTCGTGGGAGCTGGGTGTCTCTCAGCTCCTTGATTTTTCGGGGCTGTGGCGCAGTTGGGAGCGCGCTTGACTGGCAGTCAAGAGGTCGGGGGTTCGAATCCCCTCAGCTCCACCAATGAAATCAAGGGGTTAGCTCGGTGTGGCTAGTCCTTGGTTCATCTGAATGTGCTAATTTTGTGCTAAAATCTTCTCTGATTCTGTCCAGCACTTCCACCGCTTCCCTCAAACTCTCAGGATAATGGTGCGCGTACCTCTGAGTCATGATGGGGGTCTTATGACCCAGAAGGCTTTGGACTTTGTAGATGTCCCGACCATTCTGAATCAGCCTCGTGGCAAAAGTGTGCCGCAAGTCGTGAAACCGAAAATTCTGCATTCCTGCCCTCTTGACTGCGATACGAAATGCTCTGCCGACGTTGCACTTGTCGATCGGAGTATAGGCTTTTGTGTGAAACACGAGGTCTGTCTTGATCGATCTCACCTTTCCCTTCGCCTTCAGCAAATCATAGGTTGCTCGGTTGAAAGGGATCGTTCTTTTCTCCTTGTTCTTTGATTTAAACGCGGTAACCGCCTTCCTGGAGAGATCCACACCCCTCCAAGTGAGGGAGAGGATTTCTCCCAGCCTCATCCCAGTATTCAAGGCAAAGAGAATGATTTCCTCCAACCATTTAGGACAAGCCTCCAGAAGCTTTTGTTCTTCTTCAAGAGTGAGCCACCTGTCTCGCCTGTTGTTGGGTCTCTCCAGAGACACCCTCGTGACCGGGTTGGTCTCGCACCATTCCCACTCGCGTAGAGCGATGTTAAAGGCCCGTCTCAAGACGTCAAACTGACGGCGAATGGTAGCAGGTTTCACTCCCTCTGTCTTCCGCTTCATTTTGAACTGGTTGATAAGGCTCGGAGTGATTTCTGAAATGGTGCAGTCTCCGAAGAACATCACCAGGCCTCTGATGTAACTCCTGCATGCCTGGGAACTCCCCAAGTTAGAGCAGTATTCGGTTTCAAACCTTTCCATCATTTCCCTGAAAGTTTTGTGTTCCGCGGGTAGTCTTTCAAACCACTTACCCTCAGCAATTTCTCCTTTGACTTTGTCATAGATCCTTTGTGCCAGCTTTCGGTCCGAGGTTTCTGTAGATTTTCTGATTTGTCTTCCGTGATACGAAAACCTCATCCACCAGATCTGGCCCCTGCGGTAAAGTCCCATCCTCAACCTCCTTTCCGAGGCCCTTGATTCGATCTGGCTTCCCGCGACCGAAAAGATAACCTATTTGCTTTGGCATCGGCAATTATTTTCTCGACGAGGCTGTCTATATCCCTAATCGGTCTGTTGGTGATTTGGAAGATCCTCTTGACCTCCTCACCCTCACCTATGCACTCCTGTCTGTGATCCTCCATCCAACGGTCCAGGTCGAGTTTCTTGAACCTGATTAAACGGCCGACCCTGTAGTGAGGTAGAGTTAGGGTTTCGACCATCCTGTAAAGTGTACTAGGCTTCAGGTTAAGGTACTCTGAGGCTTCGTTTATTGTCAGGAATGTCTTTTCCATCTCACCAAACGCCTCATTCTCAGGTAGCGCGGAGGCAACCTAGATCGGAGGCTTATCAGTTAACGCTCCCTTCCGTTTGCTTCCATTACCCTTTGAAGTGTTTCTCTTAGGATCTAACCCCTCGGAGGCTTTCTGAATGGGACCCCTGATCTCCTCTGATAGGGGGAGTTGCGCATGGAATAAAAGAAATCGAAAGAAGTGTAGTGTTCTAAGCCAGTTACAGATCGGTTTTTTTTCCAAAACGGGCTTTTCTCTGGACTCGATGTCTTTTATTCCGCCCTTGTAATATAAGAGCGGAATAAACTGGAAAAAATTACCCAAGAGGAAGTATTGCATCTGAGGGCCTCCCCCTTTTCGTACCCAGTCTCACCTTTTTGACCAGGTTTTTCTCCACCAATTGATCCAGCAGTCTCTGTCGAGATCCACCCCGTAACCCCAGTCTTCTACCTAGCTCAGCCGCCAGAATTGGCACGCCGTATTTGTCATAATATTCTCTTACTAAGCTAAGCACCTGATTTTCCTTTTGATTCATTCCTGGTCCATACATATGCCTGATGATATCGTTGCCCTGAGGTGCGTATTCGACTTGACACCTTTTGTTAATCTGTACAATTTCCGCATCGGTCACCTCGGAAACCGCGGAGAACGGAGCTCTAACGTAGAATTTCACCCCAGAAATCGACGGGCTATGGATAATTGCCTCTCCCTCTTTCAGGTTTTTTGCCAGCTCTACGGCCTCTCTTGACAGGTACTGTTCAATGTATTCGTGCTCTGCTCGATCCATAGCCCTGAGAAAAAACCGTGTACCGATCATTTCCCGCACGACTTTTGCATCTGCCCTGAAATCTGAGAGCGACTGGGTTATGATCATAAACACGCATCCGTACTTTGCCTTTTCCCTGGCTATCCGGGTCATGAGGGTTTTGACTTCTTTGGCGATCTCCTTTGCCTCTCGATTGACATTTTCTGGTAGAAAGACAGAGGTCTCCTCGATCACAACCATCAATTCAATCCTATTTGCTTCCCGGTTCAGGGAATCGTAGATCGCCTGGAAGATATTTCTGGCGACTTGACACCTTTCGCTATCACAGAGATCTTTCAGGCATATAACCGAACATCCAGTGAAGAGGCTTTCCAAATCCCGAGGCAGATCGAATCCAGCTTCGCTTCGGGGGGTGTGGATTTTGATATCAAATGCCCTGACGTAATCACGCCCTATCCCAACCCGGTCAAACCTGCTGAGAACCCTCTCGTCGCTCGTGGCCTTTCCCAGACCGCACCACTGTCGAGTAGGATCGAGGATCAATACATTTGTCCCCTCGATCAACTCATTCTCAACTATCACCCTTCCAAGAAAGGATTTCCCGGACTGAGTGGTACCAGAGATGTACTTGTGCTTGACTTCTGAGGGATAAAGAAGAGGAGTCGGGGTGACCTTCTCTCCCACCAGAACGTGGCCTATCCAACCCCCTTCCCTTGGAAGTTCGGGGACAGGAAGTTTAGGTGGGAGTCTGTCCAGCCGCTTGAGGAAGTTCTGAATCGCCTTTGCCGGGAACAGCTTTTTTTCGTCTTTGGTAACCCCATCGATTTCAATGTTTCGCGAGGGAAATACCATGAGGTATCCCTCGACCTTTTCGCGCAGATCTTCAAAAGGCATACCCAGAGCGTCCAACTGCTTTGGATTCAGGACGCCACCCGCCCACTCGATTTGATAGGCCAGGGTAGGATACCTGATCTCCTCCACATAGATGTTGAGTCTTCCGCCCTGGAGCCTCTGAGATATCTCGAAATGGTGAGCATCCCGGATCTCTTTCATGATGCTTGTAAGGGCATCGTCAAAACCCTCTCTCCCACAAACGGCCTGGAGATTCGACGAATAGCTGAATACGAATGCGGCAGAAGCACCTTTCTTTTCATACTCCCTCAGGAGTCTTCCCGTAGTGATCAGTTCACCCTCAAGTCTCTTTCCTGCCGTCCTCAGATCTTCCACTTCTCTTTTTTGCTGCCTGTATCGATTTCGGAGATAGCTACCTAGCAAAGTGGTGTCGTTTCCGGTCAGGTTGAGGAAGGCCTCGGTATCGGAGAGTCGGGTCTTCATATCCTTAAACGCATTTCCTATGTCATCCAGGGCGACTTTCTTCTCATCGAGACGGAGGTTATCCATCTTCCCGGCATCCCTGATCTTTTTGTCTCGGATCCGCCTGAGGATCATTGAGGGGGTAATGTTTCTGAAAAAGGAGAAGGAGATGTGCATCTCCGGAAAGTGCGACTCCAGGTAGTCCTGCAGGGCGTTGAGATCCCTGGAATAGACCTCCCCGTCTTCGGTAATGGCCCTCAAAAAGTAACCCTTTGTGGCCTTCAAGAGATACCAGGGGCTGAGGACTACGATGGACACTTGCACCAAATCCGCTGGCTGCCACCAGAGCTCAAGAGGGAACTCGTATGTCACCTCTCCAATCCCTTGAAATCCTTTCTCTCTCATGATCACGTTGTGGAAGCCCTCAGCCATTTCCCCTGTCCTCTTCGAGAAGCTTCCGATGCAATTGCTCGAGCCTTCTTACCGTGTGTGCGCCCTTGATCTGCCGAATGAGGCGGATTGCCGGAAAATTGTCGAATATCTTGGATTCAAGCCACCGGAGCTGCTCCCTCTCGAGAATGATCTCCCTCTCGAAGATGCTTCTTTCGAGCTTTAACTGCGCCTCGTGGCAGAAGTCACAGCATCTGCCGCCACAGACCGGGCAGTTTCTCCGAGCCTGGTGCGGTTCTGCGGTCCGACCGCAACGGCCGCAGGTGAATAGGGTCTCTCTCTTTGAGGTGGTTATCGTCCCATCCTCATGGTCGACTAGCTCCTCGAGCCCCTCGTAGAGGCTCTCGCCCATGCTGTTGAACTTGAGAAAGATCTTTTGGATCCTTTTCATGATTCACCTCCTCCAGTTTCTCCGCCAGAAGCCGATCCTTCAGGGCTTCCTCCCTCGCCCGACCCCGATGTTCCACATCCCTCGCCAGCACCCAGGTCAGTGCCGAATAACCCGACCTCCAGTGAGGGATCTGGGGTGCCGAAGGAGATGTCGTAGTCGGCCGAAAAATCGGGAACGAACATGTTGATTTCGGGAATATCCGTGGAAGCATCTACGGGTTCGACCGGCAGGAAGCGGCCTTCCAGCTCGTCGTATTGGTAGGACTTTGGACTCTCGTTGAAGGGATGAAGGATTGATTGGTATATCTTGTCGTCCCAAAGGTCATCCTTCTCGATCATGAGCTCATATAGTTCGCCTTCATCGCTTCCGCATTGGTCGCACCGGAAGACGTCTATTGCCAGCCCGGCGATCAAACCCGCTGGAACCAAGATCAGCGATCCGACGAGTCCGGCAAACGCCCCGAGAATTCCACCAAGAACCGTGAAGGATGGAAACGGAGTTCCGTCATTTCTCTCTATCTCGTATTCTCTCATGCAGTTTTCACAGACGCGCCGCTTCATTATTTCACCTCCTTATTTGTCTTTGAAGAGAAGAGGGAAGACCTCCTCCCGCAGGAAGAGCGCCACAAAGATGAAGCCGAAGAGGAAGGCGGGTAAAACGCCGGCTCCTCTGATGCCAGCGAGATTCAAGAGCAACGGAGTGATCAGAAGGGCCGTCACCCACGGAAGGAATACCCTGAAGACCTTGAAGACCAAAAAAACGATGAGAAGTAACCAGTCCATAGCTTCCTCCTTTGAACTTTGATGGCCTTGTAGTTCGTTTAGGCTGTGAGATGATGACTCTCATAGCCTCGTCCCCTGCCTGGTACCACGTTCCTCCCTTGGTAGCTTCGGGTTTTGAAATTCGTTGGTGTCAGCGACAAGTCATGCCAGCCCTTCCTGGCATCGGACAGATATATTGTGAGAACGTCAAGCCAGTCATTCAGGTTCGGGCGTGCTGAAGGGTCTTTCACACCATCGATAAAGGCTCTGTGGAACATGTCTTTCACCCTTCTCGGGAGATGGCTCCACAGGAGGATCCAATTTCCCTTGGGAATCAGACTGCCCTGGCTGGTGCCGTATGGGAAGTTGCCGTTCCTTATGTTTATCACCGGCCCCTCGCCCCCAACGATGTCGAAGGGGAGTTTGCCTCTCATGAGGATCTGAAAGATGAGAACCGCGGCGGCGAAGTAATCGGATTCTTGAGTCCGGTCAAAGGTTTTGAAATTACGGCCCTGGTACTCTGGAGGTGTATACTCCGGCATGCCGACCGGACACCGGAAGGTTCTGCCGTTCAACGTGAACTGGTAGCTATCCATGTCGACGAAAAGCAACGAACGGCTGGCAATGTCAACCAGGAAGTTGTTGGGGTTGAGGTCACCGAGAACGATTCCCAACTGGTGGAGGGTTTCGACCTTCCTTACAAGGTCCACGGACAGGCGAACGTAGTCACCCCTGTTCCAGTCCCCGCAAATGGGTTTTGAAGCCAGAGGGTGCATGACCGTGCTCAGTTGCTTTCCCTCGACTCTCCGCATCGCAAACCCGATGAACTGCTTCCTCGCGCTATAGACCGGAAAGTACGGCCACGCCATGGACCGATCATTGTTCTTTATCACCCGTATCGCCCGTATCTTTTGCTCCGTTTCGGTGACAAAACCGGGCTCCCGTAATTTGTGGGCGCGAAATACCTTGACCACGCTCCCCCGAAGTTTCGGATTCTCAAGCGTCCAGACCGCCCCTTCTCCGCCTTCCGCCACCTTGCGGTCCAGTTTTTCAGGCATGTGAGTAGGGTCGTAAACCACGCTCGGTTCACCTTCCGAGGGTCCGCTTTTCTGAATGTGGGATTTCTGCCTGGGGGTTTTGTTGAACTGTGAGTGCCTTCTTGAAGGCAGGCTATGCGTCTGACCCGAATAGACTGGGCGCGTCTTGGTAACCTTGCAACTGTTCTGGTTTCCCTTGTACGGCGGAGGCGGCTTTGGGGAAGATATACCCAGGGCCTTACCTATCCTTGTTAGAAAACTCATACCGTACCTCCTATCTGAGGGAGGGGACCATGAGCCCGAGCGTTTTGTCGTCGTCCGATGCACGGCAGAATTCGTTCTCGAGAAGGTGCTGCAGGTCTTCTCCGGTCAGGGGCTTCTGCTTCAGTTGGGAGATGAGCGAGGAACAAACCGGCGCTGGAATCAAGCAAGCCTGGTATACGAGGAGGGGCTCGAGGCCGTCTGTGAAGGCCAGGAGTCCGTCACACTCCGCAGCCGGGAAGCTTCCGAACTGAAGGGAGTCAGATGCTCCAGGCGAGGTGACAAAGACCGTCTCGTTGGCGAACTCGCCCTTGCAGGGAACACTCACGCATCCGAGAACGCTGTGGTTCTGAGCGATAATCGTTCCATCTCCCAGTTGCATCCAGTAGACGGTCTCTTCTAGGGCATAGACTGCCATGAAGGTGGTCGCCAGGGTCGAAAGGTCTGTTTCGAGTTCCTTTGCCGCTTCTCTGAGGGCTATCAGAATTGCCTCATGGAGCTCCAGGCATCTGCTCCGGCTGTCGATTCTGAGTTTCTTCTCCCTGATGGAATCGACTGCGGTTCTTACGGCCGTCTCCGCGCCGATCCTCGAATGGACTGCGCTTCCCGCTCCATCAGCCAGTGCCAATAGGGGAAATGGGGAGGCCTCTCCCACCCCATAGTCCTGCAGTGGTGTACCATCTTCCTGATGAGACCTCCCCAGAGTCGAAGCGCACAGGCATTTCCATTTCGGTGTTGAAGTCACGTCTACCCCCCCGTCGGCCCGACGAACGGCGCCTCGGACTACACCCCGATCTCAGCCCAGCCGCTGATGTCAGGCAACTCTACAGAACTTCCTGTTGTCGAGCGGCTGATACATGACATACTCCTGCTTAACCACACGAAGAACTTATCGAAGCATATTCCCTTCATCCGAACCGGAGGGCGATTTGGCGGGCAGATCTCCTTGAGGGTGTCCATGTCCGCTGAATCTCCGATTGCGATTCCGAAGAAGGAGAGCTTCCTCTGTCCGGCCAACTCGTGCGCTCTTCGAGCAGCGGACCTCCATTCATCGGTGGGCTGCCCGTCTGTCATCAGGACCATCCACGGCTGATAGTAGGAGATGCCCATCCGTTTGTAGAGGTCTTTTCTTTCCTGGAGGATGTCGAGCGCAAGCTCCAGCCCTTCCCCCAGATTTGTCACTCCGTCTGCATGGAGGGTTGGAGGGACTGGCCCCTCAGTGGACCTGATGGATGTGAGGACTCGGGCGCCGGTGGAGAAGGTCACGATACCGATTTCGACCGCGTAGCGGGCTGTCTCGTCGTTCTTAATTTCCTCGTAGAACAGCCGGATCCCCTCATTCAGCTCGGCTATCGGCTGACCCATCATAGAGGAAGAAACATCTAGGAGCAGGATACATGCGCATCGGGGGGTTGGATTTTCTGCCAATTCGTGTTTTTGAATCTCAAAGCCTTCCATCATTGCCTCCTTTCCTGTTTCTTGGTTGGATTGAGTGTAAAGACCTCTCGGTTTGCGCCTTTGAATCATCCCTTCTGGAACCGTTTTTTGACCTCAAGGCCTATCTACCATCACACCTTGTGTGGGCTGGAGGATATCCGTAGTAATCGGGATGAATTCGTCAACCGCCATTCTCAGCCTGTGGGATATGTTCCTCTCAAAGGCCATGGCCTCGGTCTTAACGCCCATGGCTTTTAGATAGAGGACAAGGGGAACATAGTCGCCATCTCCGGTGACCAGAGTGATGACATCGCACTTTTCCGATAGGGCGATTGCATCCACGGTGATGTCCACGTCCATGTCCGCTTTGGCTTTTCCGTCGGGATAGGTCCTGATGGGTTTACATTTCACTTCAAACCCCAAGCTCTGGACTCTCCTAAGAAAGCCCTCCTCTCTCTCCGGGTCGATCTCCACATGATAAAGGATGGACCTCACAATTTCGCGGTCGTCCAGCCTCTCCAAAAGCTTTGCATGATCGATCTTTACGCCCATGGCGAGTGAGGTCATAAAAACATTCGCCGAGTCCACAAGAATGGCAGCTCGCTGGTTACACCTGAAACCGTGGCTCATCATATTTCCCCCCTCCTTGTCCGCCTGTCTTTTCGATTGGATATCGTTCTGTCTCATTTTGTGCGTCATGGTCCTATACCTAGTATGCCCAAAGATCTCTAAGTTGTCGAATTAATTAGTGTTACTCGGCGGTTACTTTTCGTTACCCTTTCGTCCTTACAGGTAGCCTGACCGAAAAGCATTCAAATGTTTAGGCACTTCCTTAATGTGGGATTTCACATGGCATGGATAGAAAGAGATGTTGGGGAAAGGAAGGTTATATGGATCGATGGATATGTTCCCACAGTCAAAAGGCTGAGACAATTAGAGGCAGATATCATGAAAAAAACGTCGTTTGAGAACGGAGGCGGTATTTTCTCGCGCCTCTTGGAGCAAGGCAGAGCAAATTACTGTATGAGGACCCCCAAGAGAGCACCACCCGGGCCTTGCGACCAATTCTACTTTCAATTTGTTAGGGAACCTCCTTTCACGATCTTCAATAGATCATTTTACAAAGAACTCGTAAACGAGGCCGAAGGTGGGGATGGCTACAGAATTATTCTTTTTTCAATTGATGCAGAGGCCTGCCCAAAGGGGAAGGAGTGTACGAGCGAGCTGATTACCGGACTCGATTTCGATATTAGAAGGCCAGAGGCATATGAGGATTACGCTTCCTTTGAGCGTTCTTGCGCGGAAATCTTGGAAAGGATTGGTGAGATCTATCTTGCGCCGTGTCTTGTTACGGAAAAACTAATGGAAAAACTTGAATTCACTCCGTAAGAACGTGTTAGCCTTTTATTATGCAGTGAGATAAGTTCCCCACAAACTTGTAACCCTCCCCTGGTTCGTCTTTTATCAGGTCTGCCAGGTCAGGGATGGCCTCGCAGATCCTAAATTTTGCCTGTCTGAGGCTTTCGTTGCTCACAGGAACTTTCCAGACCTCTTCCATGATTTGCTTATACCCGCATAGCCTTCTGCGATTCTCTATCAAGTGGATCAGCATTCTCCTCGGTCTCCTCTGAGATTGAAGACCCCTCACCGCCTTCTGTTCATAGAAAACCTGGTCATTCAGATCGTCGATAAATAAATCGTAGTCTTCGATTTTCAAGGTTTTGACCTCAGCCTCATTCAAGAACTTTTTTTGACCGTTTTCCCAGACCTCGAAGCCTTCCTGAAACGGGATGAATATCTTGGACAGTTCCACGTCACACAGCTTGGGAAGCACTGTCGATAGCTTCGCTTTCAGTGAACTTGCTCCGAATTTGTCGCAGTAATCCCCGATCACTTCAGACAATTCCTTGTGACTTGGCATTGTTCCAATGGATGCAATGTACCACAGCGTTGCTGCGACGACGCCGATTATGATGGGAGATGTCAAGCTAACGTCTGCTCGCGCTAAGCCCAGATGTCCCAAGGTCTGGTAGCTCTCCTTTGCCAAAGGCCACTCCGAAGGCGGGCTGTTCATCCAATTTGCTACCGCCCCCTTCATCACATCCCAAACAGTGTCAAAGTACGCCTCCTCTTCGACGGACGTTTGGCTAACCAGAGTTTTGCAAATATCGCGAAGCTCTTCTATCTCCTGGAACCCTTTACCCATCAAGACATTCCCCTCAGTCCAGTCTATTGATATGAGCTAATCTCAATGCCAGTGGAGGGTGGGCATAGCCCATTAACCCTTCCTGAAAGAAAAACCTCATTGTTGCGAATATCTCTTTCTGCGCTTTTCCGAGTTTCTCAATTGCCCTCAGTTTCCTGGAGATTCCGGATGACAGGTCTTCCGACTCTGTTTCACTAGGATAAACAGACGTTTTTACTATCGCTTTTACCAGAGCCTCTTTATCTCCTGTGGCCATCACGGCAAATTCATCAGCCTCAAACTCCATCCGAGAAGGATTAAGGACTAATGACAAGTAGGGATTCGGAAGTTGTGCCATGCTCGATAAGAGTCGGTAAAACTCGATCCTTCTTACGCCTTGCTTGATATGGCCCAGTTCGTGTGCCACGGCGGCCTTCATTTCCCCAAGGGACAGCTTTCTTGCAGCCTCTCCCCCAACCAAAATGGATGTCTTCCCTGTAAGAATACTTCCCTTAACGATGATAGACATGCTTTGCTTATTCGTTAAGCGTAGCTCAGGTTCTTGGACCCCGTATCTCAGACAGGTGGAACGAACAAAAGTAGCAAGTTCCTTGTCCCAAGAAGGCCCCGAAGCCTTCTTAAGTGTGTCTTTTAGCTCAGAGTAAGTAATCTTCAGTACCTGGAATATGCTGAAGCCAGAGAGGACAAAGACTGGATAGGTTAGAATAAACATGAACGCTAGACTGATTGCGGCATAAACTCTTGGTGAGACGGTCAAATAATAAGGGATGAGCCATGAAAAGATAACGGGTGACTGTTTGATGAAAAGTCCTTCCTGAAAGGTCATAAAGGAAACCCACTCCAAAGAGAAAATCAATCCAAGTAAGCCCAGGAAGAGCAAAGCGAAGAAGTTACATAGTATAAATGCAGTCACCGCGCGGCCAGAAAGCGGACTCGACAAAGAGATTCGAGGATCTGCAGGAAACGAGTCTTGCCTTCCTCCAAGGTATTTTCTCCATTCATCTCGAGAAGAAAGGAATTGCATAGCGAGGGCAATCCATACGAGAAACATGACCGATTTAATAACCATTGCCAGAAAAAAACTCGTTTTTCGAGCGGCAAGAATGGCTGCCCTCCTGTTGTGGATAAACCTCTCAGATATGTTGACGAGCGAATTGAGATTCTCATAGTTCAGGTTTTCCAGATTCCTGTGAAGAATACTCATTTTGACATCTGCCCGCACCAAATTGATAAGAAAGGGCGCTTGACCTCTGAGCGGGCTGCCCGCGTTGAAGATGAGAGAATTCTGTAGGAAGAGGATGAAAACTAGCCCTACCACACAGAAAGAAAATAGCGATGAACGATTCACGAGGTAGACTAATTGGGCTTTCCATTCCAGATGAAAATTCCCCTTCGCCAGTCGCTGTATTATCTTGGGAACATCATGGATCAAGAAGAATAATACAATGAAAAAGACCAAGGCGGGGTGGACTTTATAGGATATGAGAACTTGAAAACCGAGAAAAAGACAATGAAAAACGGCTATGACTTTCAGGGAAAATATATCCGGATCAATTGGTGACACCATTTCGATTTGGTAGTTTTCTGCAATAGAATCAAACAATGAAGTTTCTAAAGCCGTTGAACGTTTCTTGTCGGTCTTGTACAGGCAGAATCCAAGAAATACGAGAATAAGGAGACATAGTGAAGACAGAACCAAGCTATCGATATAATAAGGATTAATGTAATCGTAGCGTGTGATAGAGAGTGTTCTGATAAAAAAATAGATGAAGACAACGACCCCCAGTAAAACCAGCACATAGTCGATGAGTCTCGCCTGACGTACGAGTGTGCTAACATTGAGAAGGCATCTCTTATCTCGGTCATTTAGGATTTGAAATTTGCCCCAATGCCCCCGGATTCTCTCGGCTTTTGCAACTATCAGAGTGGCCCCTTTTTTTGAGATGGCAAGCCTATCCGGATGCTGCGCTATGAGCCACTTCTGCTGACCTATCCAGGAGCAGATGAGGTCTACTACCTCGCCGGGTTTGGCGCTGATTCTGAAAGTGGCCATTCCATTTTCCCTCGCCTAGAACAGGACGCAGAGCATCATAGTCCCTCTATCCCTATACTCATATCACGCAACTGTCAAGCGTTTCTGGACCCCAGGAGTTGGTTGGTTTACCATCTTTTCTCTTAAAAGTGAAGTTTGAAGAAAAAGCAAAACAGTTGAACTCCACAAAACGGAGACGACAGGCTCCCCTTGCTGCTTGCCTCAATCATATCTGCCTGAAAATACAGAGTTGGCAATGTTTCATGAAAGTCTTCCTTGATTGGGGTATTTGCTTTTTAGTTCCCTAAATCTCTGCTATCCTCATGACAGAGGCGGACCCCCTATGGATCGGACAAGGAGGTCGTTCTACGTTTTCACCTTCATCTCGGTGGTTCTTCTCCTCCTAGTCTCAGGCTGTCTGACGGGGCCGACTAATCAGGAAACTCCCCAGGCCATCAGAATAGCGTCATGGAATATCAGGGGCTTCGGCGTCACCAAGGCTTTCTCCTTTGAGGGGATGAGAGTCATTGCTAATGCAGTGGACAGATTTGATATTATAGGGGTCCAGGAAATATCCAATGTCTTGGAAAAGAGCGACCCCAGATGCCCAGGAAACGAGGGTAAGTGCCCTAGGGATCGGAAGTGTGGGTAACTGAAAATTCTGACCATATGATCCATTTCAATGGGCCAAAGTTTTTCACTGTCTATGCTTGAGTTGTTGTGAGTTTATCTATTTGTACTATTTCGGTTTTTCTCGTAGCGCCCCATTCCAAAGTAATACGAAATCACCGCTATCAGAATTCCTCCAACCAGGGAATCGATTCCCAGGGCCAAAAGAGTAAATCCACCCATGAGAACCACTAAAGCGATGTAATCCTGTGCTTCCATAGAATCACCTTTTCTCAGTTTAGGGAGAGCCTTTATTCAGTTAATTGATGGCCGGCTGGCCAATCATGCAGATGCAGCGGCCGCTTGACTCTAAAGCCTGCAACTAAGGGCCGTCTTGCCTGCTCACTCGCTTTCTCCATCCGTTTTTCCTGTAGAATTCGAACAGTTCTCGGTCTATAATCGCATTTATCTCGGATAGATGAATGTCGCCTATCTCTCCCTCGGGGCACGCCATCGAGTAGGCTTTTGTAGGTCGATAAAACTTCATGTGAGGCTGTGCGTAGCTTTCACTAATGTACATCTGTTCCTCGGGGTCACTTCCGAGTTGGCTAATGTTCAGAATCTCCCCGAAAATCGGTAACTCAGGCCCATACCGGAAGTTGATGAAATACTGACCCGATTGTATTGCTGCCTGAGTCGGTCTCACCCTGGCGTCCGCCGCCTTCATGGCTCTTCCAAGGTCTTCCATCATTTCTTCAAAGGAATCGTAGAAAGTTATTCCGTCCATGGGACATCACCTACGATCTGCAGGTATTTCAGCTTCATTTTGGGAAGGCGTTTGCCAGCAAAGACCTCTCCTACTGCACCGTAAAACTCGGGGGCAAAATCTTCTACAGGGAGACCTGATTCCCCGTAGCCTTGGTGGAGGGCAGCGATGGCGTTGAGTTTGTAGAGGCTATGGCCTGTGGGCTTCGTGAACAAGAAGAACGGCTTGAATCTGTGCTTTTTGCTCACACGGCATCACCTAAAACCAAGACGCTAAGATGGGTTCTTCCCTTGTGTTTATGGCGTGATCAACGATTGCTTTTGCCAGCTTGTACTCAGCCATGTAGCCCTTGTGAAAGTGCCGGCTTCTGATGGAATTCTCCAGGACCTTGCGAGCGTTGCTCTGGTAGCATGCGTCTACCCATTCGCAGTTGTTCGGCTCGTTTCTCATCCCGTGAAAACCGATGATTGCAGCCCTTGTAGGAGTGGCGTAGCCAAGACTTTCAGAGATAATATGGGCGGTTATCCGAGGGTACCTTTCCATGAATTCTCTTGGTGCCTGAGGTCTGTTTCTTCTCATACCGATCACCTTTGAATACTCTCTGGGTTGTTCTTTTCCCACGGGTATCCTCGGTATTTCTCCGGAACCTCCCCTTCCTGGACGTAGCTCTCGAACGCCTTGGCCATGTTCAGGACATCACGCGCCTTGTCAATCGCGCTCGACGGAAGTGGTGCCACCAACTCGGCTGCATACTTAAGGCAACCCATTCTCCGGATCTGTGTCTGAGTCTCTGCTCCCTCGGCTTCCCCCTTTACTGGATTATCTATTGGCGTAATCTCCGTTATCTTCTTGAAGTTTCCTGACTTCCTCCATTGATACTCAACCGTGGCTCCCTCTTGAACATCATGGATGTATTTGCTGTCCCAGACCGAGTACTTTTCACCGCCAATTTCAAGGACCCAGTATTTGGTTCCATTTTTCTCGTTCTCCCATATTTTGTCCACTTTCCCTTTCATGCAGTCACATGGAGAAAATTGGTATGGGGGTATTTGAGGGTGATTCAAGCAGCTTGCGAATCATGCTTTTGACAGGAAGGGCGGGGAAGGAAAAGATAAATTGCCAGCGGGTCTTATTTGAGTAGTAAGGTGTAATAACCGGGATCCGATCGAACGACTCAATGGTTGGAGTTTTAGTACGACCAGAGAACCTCTGACTGATGAGACCAACGACCGGTTAGGGTGATTAATTCCGATTGAAATACCGCTTCGTGGTGTGAGCCCTTTGCTAACTCCTCGGTTTTCTCGGGCCCTATGACTGATAATTATTAAAGGCGGCCTCCTTGGGGTAAAATGATGGAGATTGAATCTATCACTAACCCCGAAACGCGAAAGGAGGCCAACCGATGAGATTTTACTGTGGAATTGATCTTCATGCAAAGGATTGTTTTTTGTGTGTCATCGATGATCAGGACAAGATCC
>JABAOF010004364.1_pt1 | contig 18543 bp, 18 predicted proteins | sample 7062171 | NCBI WGS metagenome assembly JABAOF01 (sample SAMN14538628, study PRJNA623070) | marine sediment metagenome | biome: marine biome [ENVO:00000428]; feature: marine pelagic biome [ENVO:01000023]; material: deep marine sediment [ENVO:00002113] | place: India: Gulf of Khambhat ...
CTTTGCCTTTTTTGAAATAAAATTTCGTGCCTTTGAAAGATTTATGAGATCCGCTTCAAGTTTTATTTTTTCGTCTTTCATCCTCAAAACCCACAGTTCAGACCCCTGCTATTCAGGACTTACTGAACCCTTTTCTGTTATCTGTACAATACCTTTACAGCCAGAACAACGATACCTTCCCGAGTCAGGTGCTTTGAGTTTTTTGTCACAATGTGGACAGTTGAATATGAGGGGAAAATGCACACCACTCTCCGGTGGTGCTGATTCTTCTCCTTTTTTATCCTGAGATTGTGATGGGGTCTCTCTTGTGGTTCCCGCCGGAACCCTTCGTTCTGTTGCCAGACCTTNNAGACCTTCAGCCCTATGTTTTCTATTTAGAATCTGAATCGCTGAATCAAGATCATTCGCAATCTTAAAATAATCTGTAAAACCGAGAACCTGAAAGACCTCCATGGCCTTATTCTGAAGGCCAAAGAGTACCATATCCCCCTTTCTCTGTCTTAGATTCTTCAGAAATACGGTAAAAGCTCCAATGCCGGTGCTGCTAATATAGTCAAGGCCGTCACAGTTGAATAGAATCTTTTCTATGCCTGATTCAATGAGTGAATTTACATGGGACTGAAAATCAGGAGAGTTATAGGTATCGAGATAGCCTGAGAGTATAAGCTGAACAGTTTTCCCATCACCACCGACCTGCATCGGTGTGATTTTCAGGGAATCCTTTATCCTGATCTCTTCCATCTCCATGCCCTGGTTTAACAGAAGTATAAAACAAATATAGAGGCTTTTTCAAATAATTTACAGCTATTTCTCCTTCACCTTCATCACCAGCAGTGTCATATCGTCATACTGCTCAGTATCACCGGTAAAAAGAAGCACATCATCTATGATTGATTTGGTAATCGATCCCAGTGAACCTGCTGNNAAACCATACTCCTCTTTTTTACGATTACGAGCCTCACAGATCCCATCGGTGAAGAGTATGAGGGCATCACCTCTTGCCAGTTTTAAGGGCATTTCCTCTTTGTATGTCATATCGGGCATCACGCCTATTGGTATTGATCCGTTATTGGGTCGTATCTCGATGCAGGTACCTTTTTTTGCCCGATACACCATAATTGGGCCATAACCTGCATTGATATAATGAAAAGAAAGGTTCTTGAGATTAAAGACACCAAAGAGTAAAGTGGCAAACCGGTCGTCTGATATATCAGCTGAAATGGTACTGTTCATCAACGTCGCCACACGGGAGGGATCATTAACGCCGGAGTGTATGAGAGACCTGAAAATCGTTCGTATCATAATCATCATGAGTGAAGCAGGAACCCCCTTGCCTGCTACATCACTCATAATAAGACCGTAATATCCGCCCCCTATCTCAATAAAATCGTAGTAGTCACCTCCAACACCGGTAGCCGCCTTGTAATAACCCTCAATACTCAACTGGTCTGTCTCGATCCCGGTGGTGGGCAACATATTTTGTTGGATGTTTCGCGCAATGTCAAGCTGCTCATCGAGCTTTGCCTTCTTTTCCATTTCACGTTGATAAACAAGGAGGCGTTTTGTCATACGGTTGAACTCATCAGCAAGGAGTCCAATTTCGTCTCGCGCCTTTACCCGAATCTTATGTTTGAGATTTCCACCGCCTATGATATTGGCACCTGTTGCCAGCGTTTTAATCGGCTTGATCGTCACAGTTGCCATAAAAACCGCACCTGCAATGCCAATTACAATGGTGACGACGGTGATGATTATCGTATTGACAATGCTCGCTCGACGTACCTCACCAATTGTCCTAAAAATACTGTCAGTCGAATACCCGATCCGAACCGTCCCTATCCTCTGATCAGCAAAGGTAACCGGTGATGCAAGATTATAAACCGCCGAAACTGTATCAGGTGAGAACTCCGGCTGGATCACGACGGTGTCGCTTTTTGAAACCATCTGCGTGAAATCATCGGTGTAAATAGTTCCCCGCTCCTCGATATCTGAATGGGCGATCACCCTGTTGTTTTTATCAAGTATAATACTGTACCTTATATCCTCATTTTCCATGGTTTTGCTAATGAGCGACAGGAGAAGGAGTTCATTATTATCGAGGATGCCCTCGCGGGCAACATTTGTCATGTTTTCCAAAGAGAGTTTTGCCTTATCGATCATCTGATTTGCTAGGGCTCGCCTCTCATGATTGATGGTCATGATGCTCAGCATGCCGCTTATCCCCAAAGTCAAGAGCAGCACCAATACACCTATTAGTATGCTGAACTTAAATCGGAGACCGAATTTCCTTTTTCCAAAAATATCCCCTTTCATGGTGATCCCTCTACTCTTCATCAGATACTTCCATAGTATTCTTGTAGTTACGTATAAAACTACAAAGCACAGTATTCCAAAAAATAGGTACAGCGCAATACGTAACAGTATATTCGAGCGTAAACGAAATCTTCCGGCTTCCCACCTGAGAAATGTCACTGCATCCTCCAGGTCAGGAGGAAGCGGTTTCAGTCGAACAATTGCACGAGATGTTTCACTAATGTTTCCTGCACGGTCAATAGCCGCTATATTGAAAATCCATTCCCCACCCTCCATTGATTGAAAGCGTGCCTTATTCTCTTTTGTAAGGATCTGAGAACTGTCAACAACGGCCTTTTCTTTTAATAGTTTAAAATGATATCCCTCGACGTCAGATTCCCTCGAGGTCCATTCAAAAACAGGGGCGTTATCCTTATAGAATCCTTTTTCATCCAAAGGGGGCACTGATAGAACAGGTGCTTCTGGAGGTGTCAGATCTGCTACGAGAGGTAGTGTGAAGGTGTTTGAAAGATTTCCCGCATTATCCATAGCACGAATGTGTAGATACCAGATTCCCTCCTCCTTAACTCTCAAGTGTAAACTATTCATGCTGGAAGAGAGATTCATAATTTCGGGCTCATAGATCTTGCTTCTGTTGAACTCGTAGCAATACCCTGCAATTCCTGATGAATCGGGTGGAGAAGACCATTGTACAACTTTTCCCCCTCTGCCGATGAATCCATGCATGGGGGACAAAAATTTTACCGGGAGGACTCTTTTGTCTGGACCGGTAAAACCAATGCCTTCACCATCCTGCCAGATCTGATACAGCTCTCTTTCTTTCTGGAAGGGAAGATGATGAACAATGTCAACATCGACCACTGGAAGCGGACCGAACTCTTCCATATCCCCAGTCCCTCGGACTGTGTAGTACAGTCTTTCCCTTCCGTCCCTCTCATCGATATAGAATATGTAAAGTTCCTTCTGGAGCTTCAAAATCTTTGGCTCACGCGCACCAACCATTGACCCGTTTACCTTCCGCTCCGGACTAAGGGGCCTTCCCAACAGGTTGAACTCTTGGTAGTACACACCCATGGTACCATCCCGATCACTCTCCCATATGAGCGAAAAATGGTCATTCTCAAATAACAACTGTGGTCGTATGTCCTCGCCGTCACTGCTATCGGTAAGATTTATCGGGAGCCTCCAGGGTTTCCCGAGATCATCGGTCATTGCCACGTAAATATCGAACAGTGGTGTACGGGATTTTGAGAAGGGACGTGCCTGCCATGCAACGATGTAGTTACCCTGATAGTAGGCCACAAAAGGAAAGAATGAACCGGTGAAGTCCCCAGGCAACCTAAAAGGCTTTGACCAGTTTTTCCCCTTATCTCTTGAGAAAAGGTAGTAGAAGTCAATTCTTCTTCCCTCGCTTTCGGTGTGATAAGTCAAAACCAGATCGCCATTCACCATGAATAAGCTGGGATGGAAGCTAAAATTTCCCGGCTTGACCAATCTTCTACCCTCAGACCAGGAGATACCTCCATCGGCACTCTTCCTGAAATGTATACTACCCTCAATTTCGTTCCATACCAAAAATAAGTCTTCTCCCTCACGCAGTAGATCGTAGTGGTTGTAGAACCCCTCACCAACCTCAATCCTTTCAAGAATGGTACGAGGTCCTTTAAAATTCTGAAAATCTTCTGTGCTATAAGTGATCAGTGAAGATTTACTACCCGACCTCTCCAGGACAAATACTATGAAGCTATCATGATAGTGCACCATCCTGACATCTGAATAGGTGGACCGGAGGCTGTTATGCAGAAGGTATGAGGGGTCGTCCCAAAAGTATAATGCACCAGCGGATATTGGAACGCTCAAAAGTATTATTAAGAGAGGAAGAATTCTTTTCATTAGTTCCTTTGAGCAATTTCGAGCCTCTTATATGCCCTTTCAATGTTGATTCTCGCATTATCATGAGAGGGATCGAGCTTCAAGACCTCCTCCCATTCAGTAATTGCCTCTCTATACAAACCATTCATGAACAGAGTCACGCCTTCGAGGTAATGCTTCTTAATCTTAATCCGCAAAGCCTCACTGCCTTCCGAATAGGGGTCATCGAGTCCAGAAGCTGACTTTTGTAAGTTTCGTAATTTCATCTCGGCTTTTGATAGATCGATACGCACAGCGACCAAATCGGGGTTGAGCTCCAACGCTTTCCTCCACATTTCTATCGCATCCTCGAGTTGCTCGTTCTGATAATACCCAATGCCCTTGCGGTAATACCTCTCGGATTCTCTACGCTTTTTATCCGTCCGGTTAATACTCTCTTGAGGTGGGGCGGCCTGTTGAAGAAGAGTATGGGCTTCTCTGTATTCCGGTGTAACTTGTAGGATGAGCTTCAACTTCGCCTCTGCCTTTCTGTGTTCGCCCAGTCGAAGAAGTGAAACCGCATCATCATACATACCAGCAATGATTTCTTTAGAGAGACCGGGATCAATTTTACCCAGCACCTTTGTTAAATTGATCTTCGCCTCTTCATTAAAGGGAAAAATAAGGAGGATTTCCTCCCAGTATCTTACTGATTCATGGTAATTCCCTCTCCCATAGGCCTGATTACCGAGCATTTTGAGATTCTCAACGAGCTTATAAAATGGGGAGTTCGGCGGTACCACCTTTTCCTTTTCTCTTTTCAGCGCAATGGTAACTCTCACAATGTATTCTTTTATCTGGGTATTCTGAGGGTCCAACTCTAAACCCCGGTTCAGCTGAGAAAGTGACTCATTGTATCGGTTCAAGTTATAGTATTTAATTCCCTCCCGAAGATACTGACCAACAAGATCCGTATTTCGTTCCTGCCGAAGCAACTCCATCTCACTGATGACATTGCGGATCTCCCCAATGAATCGCCTTGACTCCTCCTCCCGAAAATTCATGGCAAGTGCGTTTTCAAACTGGTCGAGTGCATCAATAAATCTACCTTCACCGTATAATCGGACGCCGTTTTCAAAATAACTTTGAGCAGTAGAGATAAACTTTTCCCGTTCCTTCTCCTTGAATGATATCTTTGAAAGAAAGAGCAAAGCCTCATCATCATCGGGCATTAATTCTAGTATTTCCTGCCACTTCAATCTTGATTCTCGGAGTCTGTCCTGTAGAAAAAGTTCGCGCGCTGATTCCCGAATGAGCTCTGTTCGCTTTTCCTGGAGTGCTATGCCTCCCTCAGCATACTCCATACCCTTTGTGATTAGACGGGCGAGATACCCATTCTTGGGACTGCTGTTTTTTTTAACGTAAAGAAACCGTTCGTATGCGTCGGCTGGCCTACTCTCTTCAATGAGTCTGAACCCTTCCTCAAGATACCCGGTCAGTTCCTCATACCTGTATAGAGCATCCTCTATGAAACGCTGTACCTCATCATTACCGGGATCGATACGCAAAGCCAGACTCCACCTCGCGACAGCTCCAAGATAGTAATGCTCACTATAGAAAGCTTTCCCCTCACTTACGTACCGGTCGAGCAGCTGTACGGCTTCCTGCTCATCTCCATGGAGATTGACAAAAAAAAATGAGATTACAATAATGAAACCCACAATAACTGCTGCACGCATCCTTATTTCCATCTCCCAATATTCATTTTATCGACATTGAGCTTTGGGATCAACACGGATTCACCTTTGAAACTCTTGAAAAATATATTTTTCAGTATTACATATAAACCCATGAACAGATACAAACTTTTGGCACTTGATCTTGACGGAACACTCCTCAACAGCAGGGAAGTAATCAGCAATACCAATCTTCCTTCGATTCGTTCGGAAAGCATCGCAGGATGGAATCAGAATCATCATAACGACAGGCCGAAGCTACGCATCGGCATATAGATACATCCAAGAAGTCGACGTTCCTGATCCATCTATAACCTATAACGGTGCTGTCATTTATAACGGAGATCGAGTGCTCAGGACCAGGACATTAGAGCAAGATTTAATCTACCGAGTTTTGAAAGAACTCAACTCCATGGAACAGGCGCCAGTGGTTTATACGCTTGACGAAAAGAGATACTATGAAAATCTTGGTGCAAAAACCAAGACTTTTTTTGAATTTTCAAAAGGTATACAGAGGGAAACCATCCACCTCGACAATCTACTAGAGCAAGAATGGAAAAAGGTTATCAGAATTAGCGTCATCACCGATGAAGATACCCTTAAACTGCTTGACCAGGAATTTAGCAAGAAATTTGGTCAAAGCGTAAAAACGGTTCAAACATTCTTCCCTGATTGGGATTTCTGGATATTCGAGATACTGGATCATAAATGCTCAAAGGCGAATGGCTTAAACTTTATATGCTCCCGTTACGGTATTGAACAAAATGAAGTCATTGCTATCGGCGACAACCGCAACGATATTGAAATGATAACCTGGGCAGGATTGGGTGTTGCAATGAAGAACAGTTTACCGGATGTCACCAAATGGGCAGACTACATAACTGAAAAGTCAAATAACGAAAATGGTGTTGCCGAGGTCATTGAGCGGTATATTTTTTCCTCCCCTAATCTTTGATAAATGCACGGTACAGTTTTTGGAGAACTTCAAGCTTTCTGTCCGCATAGCTAATGAGCGGGCTTGTCGGATGTGACTTTACAAAATTTTCCAGTCGACCCAGACACTGCCTCAGCTCATAGGAGGCCTCCTGCTTTTCAAGCTTTGCATTGGAAAAGAAAAAATTGATGAATCCGTCGGTTTCCTCCACGGCATTCCGATACCCGTATTGAACATTGGCGTTTCTATCAACTCTCATCCCGTCATCGTTTGAGAGATCCTCCAGAAATGCACCGAGAAATTCAGAGAGTATGATAAACTTTTTTTTATACAACTTCGATTTTCCCGAACGGATCAGCTTTTCACACTTTTGAATAAGGACCCCGTACTTGCCGAGAAACTCCTCATAGACTCTGATACGGTCTCTCACGGATACTTCGACGATGGAGACCTTTTTCATAAAAATCGGAAATGAGAAGGTGGGAATGCTTCACGATAATGTTGTATGATTTCTGATCCTGTTCCTCATGTTCACGCTCCTTACGCCGGAATTCCATGTATCGGTTGAACGCTTCCTGTTCCCTGCGTTGACGCTCCCTCACACGCTCAAGGACAACTGAATAAACCTTTTTCCTGATCCTCTGCGCCAGATCCTGTGTCTCCGAAGCACGGCTATCCAACTGGCTCTCCAGATGAAGTTTTACGGTTTGGTAAGCATCGTTGATTTTCATCATCATGGTGTGTGCAATATCTTTTTGATCAGGATTGGAATCGGGATGGTATTTTTTTGCAAGTGCCCGGTATGCTTTCGTCACCTCGGCTAATGTGGCTTGCTCACCTATGCCGAGAATCCTATATGCACTGAGAATATTTTCCATCTATTCCATTTTTCTAAAGGTCTGGGTGGAGCAACCTTCGGAAGGATTTACCTTCGCTGANNAAAAGCTCTCCATCACCATTCCGGTGAGTATGAGGATAGCGGAGATTCATCCTCAAAAGCGAGACGCCCCGAGAACCGTAATGAACCATTATAACAGTTCCATCGTCAAGCACATCCGAGACCATCCCAACATGGGTCACGCGATTCCCGCTGTTAGGAATTGTGTTTTTAAAGAAAGCGAGATCACCCTTCTGAGGACTTATGCTACCGTATACGTGGCCACTGGAATAAAGAGTTCTGTAGAGGTTCTCGGTAATCCATCGGTCTGAGTAACGCTTTAATGTAACAGAATAACCCTGCAAACGGTACAGGCCAAGCACAAAACCTGAACAATCATTGCGGAAAACATCATTTTCATCTGCAAGGTTACTCTTCCCCAGATACCTCATACCCGCTTCGACGATCGCATCGCGTTTGAGGTATTCCTCTTTTCGCGAATCCTCCAGGTATATGAGTGGTGAGACACATGACGTAAGGACAAATATCAAAATAGAGAGCATGAATAATTGAATCTTCATGACCCTGAAGCGCTCCTCGATAAGGTGATCCATTTCACTTAGATAAGGCAAACATCATCATATTCCGATAACAAAAATAATGATAAAAAAGTACGCGGCGATAATACCATATTGATATAATAATCCATGTTCACCGGCACTGCCATACTTTCATCTCACCTCTTGTTCGTTCCCATCTAATTGTGCAAACCAAGCAATTGCATAAATATAAACCAGTTTATGAGTATCATCCAACCAAAGATAACTGTGGGCTCAGTCGACCACAGTCACCTCATACCCATTTCCCTGAAGAGCCCTTGCAGCCTCGGATGCCTCTTTTTTCTGAGCAAATCCGAGCCGCAATACACCTCCCTCTCCCTCGCGAACATTGACAATTTCAATATCCCTGATATTGACTCCCTTGTAATAGATAATATTGGTAATCTTTGCGAGCTCCCCCGGGCGATCCTGAACTGAGACCCGAACGTCAACGAGGGGTTTTAAAAATCCTTTGCTGTACCGAGGAATGGTCTCTCTCTCCTTTTTTGCCCTTCTAAAAGCCCTATCGAGATATTCCTCATTTTCAAGATTCTCCATCACCTGGTCCAGGCTCTGCCGGAATTCACCAAGCGCGTTTTTAATCTCAGACTTATTCGATTGAATGATATCACGCCACACACTGTAGCTCGATGAGGCTATTCTCGTCATATCCCTGAAGCCGCCGGCAGCCAGGTTTCTGAAGAGATCATCGTCCTTGTCGGCAAGGTGGTTGATAAGGGATACGGCAAGAAGCTGCGGCATGTGGCTTACGCAGGCAGCAATTCGGTCATGGAGTTCTGCAGGCAGAATCATAACCGTGGCCCCGAGCATCGACACAAGCTGGGACAGTTTTTTTGTTGCCCTCTTTGGTGTAGTCTCCAGAGGTGTCAAAACATAGACAGCATCGTAGAAGAGATATGGATTGGAGTTTTCAACTCCTCGCAGTTCACTGCCTGCCATCGGATGACCTCCAATGAAATGGAGCCCTCTTTTGGCATGGCTTGCAGCGATTCGGGATATAACCGTCTTTGTGCTACCAACATCGGTGACGATAGTATTCCTTTGTGCATGTTCAAAAACGATGGGAATCTTCATACCAATATCCACTAGAGGGGTACAGATAAATACAACCTGACTGCCCTCCAACGAATGAGGAAGTTCAGTATAATCGAATCCCCGATCGATAATGCCCATCTCTTCTGCCCTTATCAGGGTTTTTTTCCCACTCACCCCCTTTACCCTTATGCCACACTTGTGAAGTGCTGAACAGAGAGAGCCGCCGATCAATCCAACTCCGATTACCGTGACCTCATGTATATCTTCCACCATAGTGAAACTCCATTTGTAACGAAAATACTCTAAACAATGTATCTGCCAACAGCTTTCGCTATAATCCGCAGCTCCTTCATCATATCATTGAATTGGTCTGGAAACAGCGATTGAGCACCGTCTGATTTTGCATGTTCGGGGTCGTGATGAACCTCCACGATTATTCCATCGGCACCTGCAGCAATGCTCGCCCGTGCCATGGGAATAACCTTGTCTCGGATACCGGTACCATGCGAGGGATCCGTGAAGATTGGCAGATGGCTCAACTTCTTAATCACCGGCACAGCACTGATGTCGAGGGTATTCCTCGTGTAGTTTTCAAAGGTTCTTATGCCCCTCTCACAGAGTATAACATTATTATTCCTTCCCGATAGTATATACTCGCTTGCCATGAGCCACTCTTTTATCGTTGCAGACATTCCCCTTTTAAGAAGAACCGGCTTTGCTACTTTTCCCAACTCCCTAACCAGTTGAAAATTCTGCATATTTCTTGCCCCGACCTGCAATATATCGGTGTACTGCTCAACAACTGGTATGTGGTTCACATCGATGACCTCGGTGACTGCGAGCAACCCGAAACTATCCGCAGCTTCACGTAAAAGCTTCAGCCCCTCCAATCCGAGACCCTGAAAGGAGTAGGGAGAAGTCCGAGGCTTAAAAGCACCTCCTCGCAGTATCTTAGCGCCGGAACGCTTGACTGCCTCAGCAATGACCATGATCTGCTCTTTGCTCTCAACTGCGCACGGACCTGCCGCAACAACCACCTCCCTGCCACCTATCAATAAGTCCTTTGCCTGAATAACCGTATCTTCTCTTTTGAAGGAGCGCGAGGCGAGTTTATAGGGCTCGGATATACGAACAACTTCGTGAACTCCTTCCAGCACTTCCAACTGCCGTATATCGATACCCGTTTTATCTCCAATGGCGCCAAGTATCGTGTGGGTCACGCCGTCGGAGCGGTGAATTTCAAAACCCATCTCCTTTAGATGGTTTGTTACATTCTGTATCTGATCCTCTGAAGCTTCTGGCTCCATTACAACGACCATTTTTTCCTCCTTGAACTTCTCCGAGCTGCTTACCACAGAATGTTCGAAAAAAAAAAGGCTGCATCAACCTGCAGCCCTCTCTTTTCGTGTACCCGAGATACACCTGCAGGTTATGGCGCAAATTCATACGTATAATAATAGTAATACCCGCTTACGTCGGTATTCATGTATTCAGACATTTTTCCCTCTCTTCCTATGAAGTATTACATAGGCAGACTTCCCTGTCAAGTACCATCGAGCTTTGTGTAGCGATAGGATATATCCTTTAGCGCGGAGTTCATAAATGAAAATATACCTGCGAATCCGGGTAAAATGAATAGAGTGGCACATGAGAAGATGAACATAATAAAGAGGAACAGGAGTGAATCAAGAGTGAACTCAAAATTATCAAATGATACGAAGAGCGATTTTTTCATCACCTTCCAGATAGATTCGTCCCTATTGAGAATTATAAACGGATATACCCAGAATAGTATAAAGATGAAAAAGACAAGCATCCAGAAGTTTAATGCTGCAATGAAAACTGAGATATCGTTACTGATAATAAATATATAGAAATAGATGTTTGTTGCGATGGCACCAATAACGACGGAAAAGAAGAGGGATACGGACAGTGAGCGCCAAAAATATCGCCTTATGGATCTGAATAGATAACCAAAGTCACGAGTTTCATGGAAGACCACCCGCTGTGTAAAATCACTTACACCACCAAGAGAGCCAAAGAGGAAAATAAAGGAGAAAAAGAGCATCACTCCATACAGGTAGAGTCTAGAGTTATCGAGCGTTTTTTCACTGTTGAAAAAAAGAATTTGTATTACGTTCTCTTTTGTTCCTTCCACAAGGAGCGTCAGCAATGGCTCTTCATTTGTCCCTCGAACGGTGAGCGACTCGCCGAAGTTTGGTAGATCGCTGTAACCAATGGCGATTTTTTCGAGAGTAGAAATCGAATCATCCCTATAAGAGAAGAGGTATCTTCGTGCAATGTTAAAATCCTGACGCTTGAAAACGTAGACCCTGCCGTCCTCACCTGAAACTACAGCGATTGCCAGCTTGTCATATGGGACATGGACTTGCACAACAGAAATATTGAAGGAATCAAGATATCCGATACCATAGGGAACTATCCTGACCAATCCATAAATAAACCCAAGCAACGGTATGAGAAGTATGAGATTCACAATGAGGAATCTTTTTACGTTGCTACGGGAGAGAATGAGGAATTTTAGATATGTACTCTTCGTCATATATTTTTTTCCTATTTCTTATGTAAATAAACATTTTTAATGGGCTAATTTCAAGTTATTATTATTATTCATTTACAAGTAAATTAGAAATGTAACAACCGGGTGCATTTTATGACACAAAATCAGGATATAGAAATAAACGTTGTAGGGTTTGGAACTGTAAATATACAGGCGAATACGAGTATTCTTGAGCTTAAAGCCGAAATAGCCTGGAAGGAAAATTCCTATGCACCGGTGGTTGGGGCACTGCACAATAACCGTGTAACAGGTCTTGAGTACAAAATAAAGAGAAAATGCACCGTTCAATTTCTCACCACAAAGAGTGAAGATGGGGCCGACTTGTACCGAAGGAGTCTTTCCGTACTGCTCCATGCCGCTTTTATCGACGTTATGGACAGTAAGGGAACTCTGAAGATAGAGCATTCCATGGGCAATGGATTCTATTACACCTATTTAAACGGGGAAGCCTTACCGGCCCGTACTGTGAAAAGGCTCGAGTATCGGATGAGAGAGCTCGTTGATCAGAATATCCCCTTTCAGAAACGTGAAATCGAGGTAGAGGAGGCAACTGATATATTTCATAGGGTTGGGGCATGGGATCGCTACTACCTCGTGAAATATGGAGGTAGACCGAAAGCGATCATCTACAAGCTCGGAGAATGTTACGTGCTGTCCCAGGGTCCACTGGTCCCGAGTACGGGATACCTGAAGCTCTTCTCTCTCATGTCCTACCCGCCAGGACTCATACTTATCTTTCCTGAAATTAACAAACCCCGTAAGCTGCCACAATTTATCGATCAGAAAAAGTTGTTTCAAATTTACTCGGAGCAGCGTGAATGGAGTAGAATTCTCCAGGTGGACTCTGCGGGGAAGCTCAACCGATTTATTATCAAAAAAAAGATCTCCGACCTCATATGGCTCTCAGAGGGACTCCATGAGAAAAAGATTGCAAATATAGCAGACATTATAAGGAAAAAGGCGCGGAATCAACCTGTTGTGTTTCTGGCCGGTCCATCATCATCGGGAAAGACAACATTTGCAAAACGACTTACCATACAGCTTCTTGCAAACGGGATCAGTCCCAAGGTAATTAACCTTGATCATTACTATCTACCCAGAGATCGTATGCCAAAAAACGTGAAGGGCGAAATAAACTATGACAGCCTCTATGCCTTGGATTTAGAGCTGATCCGGGAGCAGTTGGAAGCCCTGCTCAAAGGGAAAAAAATTTTGATCCCACACTATGATTTCAAGACGGGGTACAGGGAGAAAAAAGGGACCGAGATGCAGCTCAACAAAGACGAGGTGGTCATCGTTGAAGGTATACACGGCATGAACAGGGAACTTGCCCAACTCATTGGCATAGAACAGCCCTTCAAAATTTATATAAGTGCATTGACCCAGCTGAATATAGACGTCATAAACCGTATTCCCACAGCAACGGTTCGACTGATCAGGAGAATCGTGCGGGACTGCTATTTCAGATACAGTAGCGCACGACAGACAATTGCGAAGTGGCCCCTTGTAAGACAGGGGGAGGAGAAGAACATCTTCCCATTTCAAGAGGAGGCAGATGTCATGTTCAATTCTTCACTTGTCTATGAAATGTCCGTTCTGAAGGGATACGTCGAACCGCTATTGCTCGATATCGAGGAAGACGAGAAGGCTTACACAAAGGCAAGGATGCTGTTGCATTTCACCTCAAATTTCCTCTATATTTCACCTGAGCTAGTCCCACGAACATCTATTCTCAGAGAATTTATTGGCGGGAGTAACTTTCAATACTAGGGTGAATCACAGCTCAGCCAGAAATTGGAATGGAAACTATATTCTCCCGGGTCAATTTGTAGTGCGTCAGATTTAGCTTCGCTATAATATCAATTTGGTAGGGGCACTTTGGCACACAGACACCGCACGCCGTACAGCGATCCGCCCTTACCTTCAGCCGATCATACTCACTCCGAGCCCTTTCGACATTTCCGAACCAGAATCGTACGCGGTCACGCAGAGCAAAGACCGGAGATGAACGTATCACCTGATCCCGCAACTGTCTATCATACCATCCTTCATAATTAAAAATACGTGGAATGTCGATGTTCTCTGGACAGGGAAGACATTCCCCGCAGAGCCTGCAAACATAACTTCCCAAAATGGGGTTTGTGGTAAAAATTTCCTCCCTCTCTTCATCGGTGAGTGGTTTGAAATCCCTCACCACTCTGAGGTCGATCTGCAGTTGCTCCATCGTATTAAAACCGAGAGGAAGAACATCGATCGGCAGTGAGAGTGAATACCGAATGCTTTCTTCGGGGTATTCCCAGAGAAGGCCGTCACCGAACGCTTTCATTCCAACGATACCCGTTCCAGCCTTTTTCGCAAGTGGGATAAGTGTCTTTTCAACTTCGGGAAAGTTAAAGCGATCGTAGAAGTTGAATCCCGTCATAACAGCGTCGAAATGATACTCACGCAATGCTCGGATGAGGACATCTGGCACACCGTGTCCAGATATGCCGATGTATCTGATCTTTCCGTTCTCCCGCGCCTCCCTGAATGCCTCCACAGCCCCATCCGGACCCAGTACACGATTTAGATCCTCCACTGTAGCTACATGATGAAAAATGAGCAGGTCAACGTGGTCTGTGGAGAGTCTGTGCAGACTCTGATCGATACAGCGCGCAGCCCCCCGACGGTCACGAAAATGGCACTTTGTTGTAAGAAAACACTCATTCCTCCTCGAGTTCATCACTAAACCGACCTTTCGCTCTGACTCTCCTTCGCCATACTGGGCAGCGGTCTCTATATAGTTACCGCCCTCATCGAGAAAGGTATTCATGATCCGAGTGGCATCAGTATCCCCAATTTCAAGAAGATGAAATCCTCCTACTCCGATAAGTGAAACCATATCCTCAGTGCGTCCAAGCTGTCTCTTTTGCATGCAGCCCTCCATCCTTACTGCTGTCGATTCTTTCTTCTCCAGAGATAAGGATTTTCAAAGGGAAGATCGGGGTGGAGCTTTGCTGCATTCATTATCATATCTGCGATCTGGGGAAATCCGTTGTCTCCGTAAATCGAGACCGTTTCATAACCGAGACCGGCCTCGATTATTCTCACCGAAAGTGGATAATCATCGACAAAAAGGTGGACCAGAAGCCTGCCGTACCGATCATACCCGTTTTCCAAATAGGTCACTCGATTCGCCTCCCGTATGGAGCGCCGGGTGAACTGCTTTGCTTGCCTCCCATAGGGCTGATCCAGGTAAAAGCCAACTTCCGGATTCCGCAACTCAGGCGTATCGACTCCCAGAAACCTCATATGGTTCCCCATGTACACAACCGTATCCCCATCCTCTATCTCAAGAAAAAGTCTGAATATTCTCTTTGATCTACCTGTCTCCTCACCCATGATTGAAGAGCACAAAAGAGCAACAAACAGGGTGAGAAACCCTATTAGACGGGACCATCTCATGAGTTTGTGGAATAAGCCGAATATATGAATAAGTAGATATTGATACACATACTATCATAGTGAAGCGGGTATTTGCAATGGCAAACTTCAATGTTTACGTGGTAGAACAGAGTTACCGTGATTACTCCATTGAACGAGAAATCGTAAGTAGTGCCGGTGGCAGGTTATTCTTAGTGCAGTGCAAAAGTGAAGATGACATCGTTACGCAGTGTAAAGATGCACATGCATTACTACTCAGGCAGACACCGGTGGGTGATTTGACTTTCAGAAATTTGAAAAACCTGCGGATCGTCTCTCGCTACGGCGTTGGTTTTGACAATGTCGATGTGATGGCTGCGACACGCTGGGGTGTTCTCGTTACCATAGTACCTGACTACTGTGTGGGTGAAGTGGCCGACCATACCATTGCCCTCCTCATGGCAGCAATTAGAAAAATTCCACTAAGGGATCGACTCGTACGCAGAGGATTATGGGACATCACCCATCGGAACCCGGTCCATAGAACGGATGGCAAAATATTCGGATTGGTGGGCTACGGAAAAAATGCACGTGAGGTCAGGCTACGTTTAAGCGGTTTCCCCTTCCGTTTCGTTGCCTGTGATCCCTATGTCGATGAATCTGTATTTACTGCCGACAATACAGATCGACTGGATTTTCAAAAACTGATTGTGGTGTCCAACTACGTTTCGCTCCACGTCCCGCTTACCCAAGCAACTCATCACCTGTTCGATCTCTCTGTATTTAGAAGGATGCGAAGAAGCGCCATACTCATCAACACATCACGGGGACCGGTTATCAATCTGAAAGCTCTTACAACAGCGTTGAAAGAGGGGTACATTTCCGGAGCAGCGCTCGATGTTTATGAGGATGAACCCTTTGACCTGCACAGTCAACTGAGAGATATGGATTCAGTAATACTCTCCGACCATGCAGCTTGGTATTCAGAAGAGTCGCAGCAGGAGCTGCAACGAAGAACCGTACTTGAAGCAGTACGATTCCTCTGCGGCATGACGCCTGAAAATCCGGTCAATCCCGAGATCACTCTCAATAAAATTATTCAGATGAAAAAAACAGAAGATTCCAAGATTGACGCCGGTCAGTTTTTAAGCAAACTGAGTCCCTCTTACAGAGAATAATACCGTACCATTGAAGCCTGGATTACCTACCTGGCGAAAAGCCTGCATTCACCTGCATTGAATCCCAGACGCTGCCCCGGCTCGAGCAGGATGAAATCTTCACCGTCCCACTCGCCGTCTACGAAACTCTGAAGCCTGGATGAATCACCACTCACCTGATCATACTGCAGATGCATGCCCAGTCTCTCATTCATACTCCTCACGCAACGCTTTGTATAGTCCCTCCCATAGCGGTTTACCTTCTCACCCAACTCATCCCATTGAATATAGGTGAGGTGGGTGTAATTCTCCATGAGCAGTGATTCGATTACGTCACGTTTTGAAGCACTGATCTCTCTTCCATAGAATTCGGTGTACCGGTCGGCATAGTCGGGACTCCCCGGGAGTGGAAATCCCTCGATCCATCCAACAGAAAACCAGAACGTACCAGGTCGTTTACCTGTGTAGTCTTTGTGTATCTTTTCGTCACCCAATAAGAGGGGTATACAGTCCTGCACGTTGTGCATGATCAGTGGTCTTTTTGAATATGATATATCCAAGGTTCCGTTTCCGCAGAGACCATAGTTCAGGAGTATATAGTCGTACGCTTCGTCATCATCAATTCGGTCTAACGCATCCTGAACGTTCTGTTGCAGTCGGCTGGGGAATTCATGCAACCCCTGGTAGAGAAATTCTGTATCAATTCTATGTGGTGAGCGTGAAGCGCAATACCGCAATTCATGACTCATAACTTTGCAGGATATGATTTTGAGTTTAATGGTAATCTCCTCGTTGCTTTTCGGGGTAATCATAAATCTAAACTGACTGGTAGGAATGGACAACAGGATTTTTCCTCCTGCTGTTTATCGTAAAAAAATGCTTCCCCCTCAAGCCTGAAGCATTAAATAAGATATAGGGGGAAATGGTGAGGCCATTACTTTTTATCTTAATAGCATTGCTCATCCTGACACCCATCCTGTACGGATGTGCAACGAAGAAGAAGACTTACGATAACTTTGCCCAATGGCCGGGCTTTGACGAGTACTATGCGGATCGCTGCAGGGAAGACGAAGCGATTTTTGGACCCATTCGGACATCACCCTATATGGAAACCACCCAGGAGGAGAAAAGGCTCCTCTTCACATACAGGCCCCGATTCGTCATACCACCGGGTGGTTATCTCCCGATCGATTTCTACAGAGATTACCTGCCGTTCACAACGCTTCGGGAATATCCAGGGGGGGAAACTGTTCACGAGGAGGTGACTCCCCAAATCCTGAAGCAGTATCAGAGAAACACCCGATACTATCTTGAGTTTAAATACGACCGCTACGTCCAAGCAGTCCTCCACCGTACAATGGACACCGATGCGGCTGCTGGCAATACAGTGGATCAACTTCCAGCAGTGTACGGACGGGTGTATCGTGAAGTGGTTCGTTTCCCATCCGATGGAAAAGAGGATATCGTTCTCGATCCCACCTTTCTCAAATACAACATTCTACTCGCTATAAGTGGACTTTCGGCACGGATCCCTCTTCTGTACAAGCTTCTCCTTAAACTGGCTGGACTCGATCCTGTAAACTGGCATGATCTCGATAACTTTGTTGCCGTTCACGTCGTCCTCCTGAACAACGAAGTTCCAATAGCGATTATACTCGCGCAGCACAACCATCACCGCACCTACCTCATCGGTAAAGACCTTGAAATGCCGGAGGACAAACGTTTCGTCTTTGACATTGCCTTGATGAGTAACGAATTGTATCTGTCCTCGAGCATTGATAATCCGGTATGGCACCGGACCATCAGGTGGAGTCTCGAGTTGAAGTATCTGCTCAGCGGTGAGGACCCGCCGGTGGCCCGAGGATACGATGTGACCTAGGGCGTAAATGCTGGTGGAAAACAAATCGAGTATGATCTTCAGTTTCTCTCTCCATGCGACCCCTTTTACACGGCAGAGATCATCCTTGGAGAGCCGAGACCGTTTTTGGGACTTTACATTGGAAGGGATGGCCCGCCTGGTGCAGATTACTATCAGCT
>JABAOF010013549.1_pt1 | contig 18540 bp, 11 predicted proteins | sample 7062171 | NCBI WGS metagenome assembly JABAOF01 (sample SAMN14538628, study PRJNA623070) | marine sediment metagenome | biome: marine biome [ENVO:00000428]; feature: marine pelagic biome [ENVO:01000023]; material: deep marine sediment [ENVO:00002113] | place: India: Gulf of Khambhat ...
ATAGCGGAACTGGCATTGCACAGCGTGCGGATGATGCAGGATCGGCTCTTTGATGACGGACGTCACTTTGGGCCTGGTGGGATCATCCAGCGAGACAACCACCAGCCCGACGTCGCAGCACACGTAGGCGTATGTGCCGACAATGTTGATGTACCGCGCTCCTTGAAGGAGTCCTTCGGGGTTAAACGTCAACGCCCGCTTGACGAAATTATTATTTGGATTGCCGTCCAACAACGTACCGGCCTCGACCAGGATCAAGCCTTCGTATTTGTCCGCCACGTAGAGATAGGCGTATAGCGGGTGGATCGGGGGTTCGCGATTTTCCGGCCGCCGCGTGCGGGTTGGATCCGGCGCGAGGGTAGTGGGCGCCGCGACGAAAAGAGCACACTTGGTTTTCACATAGAACTTCTGGCCCAACGGCGAAACGGGCGCCGTCACGATCCGCTCTGAGAACCCCTTGTGGTCGATGAAGGCAATATCGAGAATTTTCAAGCCTGCCGGACCACAGGCGGCATAGAGATATTCGCCACGAGCCTGCACCATGTGGACGTGCGGCTTGGGAGCAAACGGCTTGAAGATCTGCGTGCCAATGTCAATGGCCGGATGCTCGTGCGCATGCTTTAACTTCTTCTCATGCTCCTGGTGCTTTTTGTATTCGTCCGGAAAGGCAAGTCGATGTAGTGAGCTGCCGATAACGGCCTGCGGCTCCTCCTGCTCGGTAACCACCACCGCTTCCACGCCATGTTCGCCGGCGGCTACCCAGCAATACCTGCCGATAAAGTTCAGGTAATTGGTACCATGCATCATCAGCTGGGCAAGCAGTGCATTGTTGTCATTGTTTTCCGACAGGTGGCAGTCCGTGCACATTTTGGTCTCGCTGACCATTTGTGCATGCACATCGGGGTGGCGAAGCGCTGGATCGCGGGGAGGACCGCCGCGGACGGTGTGAGGAACGTTGGTGCTAAAGGCAATTCCGCTCAGCCCCTCAGCAGAAATCGTCTGCTGCTGCACGTAAATCGACTCACGGTTGATATTGTAGGAACCCACGTGAATGGCGCATGACGATCGAGCCGGGCTGATCTTGTTTCCCGTGACGTCGCCGTCGCGGGCGATCATGTAGACTTCGTCCCGCAATGTCTGAAAGTTGTACGACACGCGATTCTGGGAGACGTCGCCAGCCGCGTGCAACAAGGGCATTTTCGTATTCGCCTTCTGTGGCAGGTGGCAACCGTAACAACTGGGATTCCAGGCCGAATGGCAGGTGGCGCAGTTCATGTTTTTCAAGGCATGTGCGCATTGTCGTTTGTGCGGGCCTGGCAGATCGCCATAGATCATTTGGTTTCCGCTGTCGTCAAAGCGAACGGTTTTGGCCAATGCGGACTTGGCGTTGTAATGTGGGCTTGCCGATGCAATCGTGTCCTTTGTCTGCACAATTTCCCACCACAGATCTTGTTCCACCACGGACCGCTGAATGAACTTGTTCCCACGCCGCTCAAAACGTGGCTCCCCCCAGGGCGTCTTGTACATCAGCAGATTCGATCCGGACGGCTGTGCGGGATTCTTGGATTCCGGCGCGGCAGGACCGGACGTCCGCAACGTGGCATACTCTTCGACCGTGCCGTGACAATCGATGCAACCAATTTCGATGGCGGCGCGAACCTCGCCGTACAGCTTGGTGTTGCCATGGGAGTCTTGACGGAAATGGCAGTCGGTGCAGTGCATTCCCTTTTCCATATGCACATCCATAAAGTGGACGGGCGTATGCTCACGACGCTTGCCGATCCGCTGCTCCTCGCGGGTCGGCGGGTCCATGGCACGCATGAGTTGTGCGTTTTTCACCTCCTTGAGCGGTTGGCCCTTGTAGTCCAGCAAGTTGCCCTGGCGATCTTTCTTGTAGACGGCTCGGAATACCCACCCGTGGCCATGAAAATCCGCAAACTGCGTGTGCCGCAAATGCGGGTTCAGATCGGTGACGTTGGCCAGAAACTCGGGGTCCGACCAGAGGCCGCGGGCAGAAGCATCGTTGGGATTGTTCATCTGGGCCTGGGCGAACTCTTCCGCAGTCAACTTTTTTTGCTTGACCGGATACATCAGCTCGCCATCGGTCTCATTGTCCCACCACATATAGCCAACATAGCTATTCAGCACGTTCGTGCCGGGATGGACGTGGCAGACGATGCACTGACTGGTGGGGATCGCCAGCGAAAATTTGTGCGCGATGGGATGCCCCGGTTCGTCCTTGGGTATCGTCGGATCGGGTGAAAAACTCGTACCACGATTGCCAAATTTCGCGTAGGTCGCCGAATGGATAGGGGATCGATCATTGGCATAGATCACGTGGCAGGCCGTACATCCACTCGAGCGGTAGTCGCCGGGATGGTCATTTGTGCCGAGGAAATTCAAGGTTGGATCTAAAAGACGCGTTTTCTGCAAACCAATGAATACCGGATCGGTGCGGTTCAGAGTCCCCAGACCCCGATTGCTCAACCGTTCCCGCGGTCGCCCAGGTTCCTCCAAAACTTCCGGAATGCCAATCTCGGTTCTGAACTGACCGCCCCGCTCGAAAATCCGCAGAATATTGCCTGGCTGAGTGATTTCAAAACGGGGAAGGGGATCAAGATAGGGCAAAACACCCTTCTTGGCCATTTCTTCTTCGGTTGGCGGCGGTACGGTTTGCAAACGCAAGGGTGTCCCGTGCATGCTGTACGACTCGCCGTAGCGTGGCCGTTTGAACGGAACCGCCCCATTATTGTACAGCGCCGCGCCCCACAGCATACAGCCATGTGTCATCATGCTTTTTCGTACTTGGAGGATCTCCTGTGCATGACATTGACCGCAACTCAAATGAGCAATGCGCAGGTCACCCGGATTCACAAAGCGGATGAATTCGGGGCTTTCATGATTTAGCAAAGCGTACGAGCGTACCGGGTTCGCAGAACTTGTCCAGGCCGCGGGGAACTTCGGATGAACGTGAGCTGCTCCTTTATCCACCACTTCAGGATTGCCGCCATGACAGTCAATACAACCCAACGATACCAAGTCGGGCTTGCTGTGCATGTCCTCAACCCCTTGATGACACTGGACGCAGCCCCAGCTTTTGCGCGTCGCTTCGGCTGGCGTTTGACGTGTCAGATCGACATGCTGCAAATGTGGCGGTGTAGGAAATGGACCTGCGTCCACCGTCCAGGGAGGATGCGGATTTCGATCCGAGGATTTTGGCGCCGGTGTGGTCGGCTTGCCGGGTGGTTGGGCGACAGCAATCGGCAATCTGGCAGTGATGTTTACTGCCAGAATGACAACCATGGTGGTGAAACCAATTCGCCTGGAAAACGTCCTTGTCATGTGAGGCGGACTCGACCGGGCCGATAGCCAAAAATAAGGCAAATCGTGGGTGGGACAGCAGCCTGAAGAACCGGGGTCGATTCAATAGCCTTGCTCGTGGGGGGTCAAGGTCAATCGGGGCGGCCCGTCATGGTCCAAAAAGATGCGCAAGGCAGGCAAGATTGGCAAGGTCGAATGACCAGGCGTGGCCTGGCGGCGGAATGTGTGTTCGCCAAAGACGAATCGCGCCGGTGGTTGCCCTCCCTAGACGGGCAACCTTCAATAGACGGCTACAACTTCGATGAAACCTGCGAAGAAGCCGCCTACCTCATGATTCAATTCGTTGTAGAGATCCTGAAATCCGCGACCAGGCAGCAATCCCGAGATGCCGCCGATGATCTCAAGGTTGTCGTTCAAAAAAGGCCGATGTTCGACACCCAGGCTTAAGTCGGCACCGATCCAACGACGGATATCCTTTTGAAACGTGAACAGCTGTAACGATCTTGTGTCAGCGAACCATAGGAAGTTTACATTGCCGATTAACTTTGTTTTGGGCGTCAAGTCTGCATCCGCGCCGATGTTATAAAGAAACAGGCCTGGGTTTACGAAGTTGGTTTGTCCTTCGATTTTGTTCGATCGCAGCCGCGGCACGAGACTTAGCTCGTCGACGAGGCGGACGCCAAACAGCTGGATTGCCTGTCGTTGCCAGTAGCTAAACTCGCCCCCAGCAAAGTTCGGTTCGTCAAAAATCGCATCGAATCCTTCTGCTTCACTGTCATTGGGATTCCCATCCCCCGAGGCCCAGAAGAACGATGTGCGAAACCGCATCCAGTCACGGTCAATCGAAGCTTCGATGGCTGCCATCTGAGCGTTGATATCTTGTGACTTTCCGGCAATTGGATTCAATTCATCGTCGCCCAAAACCCAGTAAAAGGCGTGAGTCACGTTGAGGCGATTCATGTGGCCATCACCCGCCCATCCCAGGTAATATGAGTTGACTTCATGCGGGCGAAATACGCCCACGGGGTCAGGACGCACAAGCACGTCATTCTCGTCAAAGTGCGTCGATGCCTTATCGCGGTTGTAATGAAAACTGAACTGTGCCGTATAACCAGGCCAAATCACATCCTGCCGGTAATAGTTGGCGATCAGTGTATTCTGGTGCCGATCGTCGAACGTATTTAATAGGCTGTTTGTTTCTTTTTCGGTCTGATCGAACCACACCAGATTAAACTGCTCGCGATTGGCCTTGCCATTACCAAACAGACGTATGCCGCGATTAATATCCTTAAAAATGAAGCCACGAAAATCGCTGACGAATTCTTGTGATCCGGCGCGGAGCGACACAAAATCATAGTGTGGGCTGAGATCTGCCAGCTTTGTCTCAATAAACCATTCGTCCAACGCCCAATCATTCCGACCACGAAACGTCCCGTCGCGAACATCCGGATTGACAATCGCTAACTCCATGGTGTCCAGGTAGCTCACATTGAAAACAGGCGCAATTTTTATTGCCCAGTCTAATGGCTTGAAACCAGCATCCCCCTGAAACAACTCGACCGACAGTACGATTGGCTGCGTATAGAAGAACTGGTTCGGATTACCGAAAAACTCTTCCTGAAACGGGCGGCGTGTGCTTTCGAAGGGCGTCGTTGCGGTCGGGACTTGGCGCCCCTCAAGGACGGAAAGGCTTTCCAGCTCAATAAGTAAAAACGTATGTCGCCCGTAGATAGGGTAATCGCCTTTCAACACGTTTTGATTGTAGGGATCGTACCAGCGTCCGTACTTATACGGCATATCGATGGCAAATTGATCGCCGTTCTCGGATCTGTCCCAATCCGGAAATCCCAGGCGCCACCGATCGGGGACCGGCACGAAGTGGCTATCTGCCTGTAACTCTTCCGTCAAGACGCCGGAGGGGCCTGCGAAGCCTAACGGGGGATCGAAAGGATACTGCAGCAGGCCGTCATCTGCAGCAGGCTGAACTTCCTCCAAAAACCCCTCTTCTTCCGGTACTCGTAAAACCCTGGGAAGCGTCTCTCCCAAATTCTCGTCGGCCACCTCCCCAGATTCATCGATGTACGATTCTGATGGTAGCGTGGAGTCAGGGAATAACGGCGGCGGCGGGTCGAATCCGCCTGCACGTATCGGGTCGCCGCCGAGCGTCGATTCGGTCACGGCCGCAAGATGGCGACCAGAATTAGCTGGCATGCCGGTTGCATTCTGAGGAGACAGACTCGTTCGCTTCCCGTCGCTTGTCGAGCCACGGGGCAACGGTTGGATCGCACCGTGACCATTAAAATCCGCGGCTGCCGACAGGGGTCGCACGACCGGCGGGCCCAAACCGGGCAACCGTTGGGGCGGCTGACGTTCTTTAACCCATCCTGGCTCCTTCTCGACAACCGCTCGATGCCCTGGTTCCGTTGGCCACGCAAAAGTCGACGAGATGTTCTGCATCAAGGGTTGGCCCAGCGAGCCATACTTCACCTGATCTGCGGTCTGGACTTCGCCCGGGCTGTGGTCGCGATTTCGACCAAAGGTCAGCGCGGAGGGAATCACAAGAGCAAGTGCGACGAAAAGGAGTAACCGCTGGCGCGCACGCAGAACCCTGCCTGGGACGGAGGCCGCTCTTTTTCGACCAAGCGCTCTCAAATCTACAATCTTGTTCAGAAGGTTCGACAAAATTCGTCCCACCAGCGTCTGCCGGTCGACGCGAAACACACACACACACCGATGTGGGGACCCTGCCCAAGGCGTGGCTGAAGCCTGGCAATGGTTCAGCATCGGCGCGTTCTTGGTGGCGGGGACCAGCCATCGATTTTGACACGCATCAAAACCGCAGACCCCACCGTCATCAAAAGCTAGCAATTGGCTTGTTGGTCGCGCGCAGTGCCAGCAACGCATGCCTCACACTTTCAGGGCACATTCGTCTAACAACCTTATTGCCTATCGGTTGCGCCGGCTGAGCGCCTAAAAGAAAAAGTTTATCTGAAGATTAAACTTTGCATAACCGAAAAAGTTTACCAACTGCGCCTAACCTCTCACAAATTTTACCGGTTCACGTCCCGGCGAATGTGGCTCCATAGGACGATTTCGCATGTCATCGGTCAAGGGCAAGCGTTGGAAAAAGTGGAGTCGTCATTTGTGGATGGAGTCGCTGGAAAGGCGAGAATATCTTTCGGCGGACACCCTGCTGCCGGTTTCAGGTGATTTTAACGCCAGTGGCAACGCCACCACCGGCTATTTCGATCAGGTTGCTGGCCGGTTTCTCTTGCGTGATTCGGCAATATCCGGATTCGCAGAAACAGCGATTCGGTTTGGCCCAAAAAATACTGATTACCTGCCGATCGTTGGCGACTGGGATGGCGATTTGGATGATTCGATTGGTCTTTATGACCCATTGTCGGGCACGTTTTATCTGAAGAACAGTCTCGATTTCGGGGCTGCAGACATTGCCTTTCGCTTTGGGCCGAAGAACGACAACTGGCTGCCTGTTGCAGGTGATTGGGATGGCGATGGATTGGATACCGTAGGTCTTTACGACCCGGACGCAGGTCGGTTCTATCTGCGGAACCTGCTTGCAGCGGGCGCTGCAGATACCGCTTTCCGCTTCGGGCCGAAATTTTCGTCGTGGCTTCCGATTGTTGGCGACTGGAATTCCAACGGAGTCGACTCCGTTGGTCTTTTCGATCCCGTGAGCGCAAAATTCCTGCTCAGCGACACGAATCTGCCGGGCCCTGCCGACCATGTTTTTGGTTTTGGTCCCAAAGGGCAGCGCACCTTTCCGCTGAGCGGCGACTGGAACGGTGACAGTGTGATCACCGTAGGCGTTTTTTCGGCCGATACCGAACAATTTTATCTGCGAAACACCCTGACTCCGGGTGGCGCAGAGGAGAATTACTATCTTGTTCCGGAGGTCGACGCAACGCCGACGGCGTTGCTTCCTGGAGTTTCTGCTTCGACGGCCGCAGCCCAGTTAACGACCGATGAAGTGGAAACACTTCTGGATCGCGCCGAGGTTGCCTCCAGCAGCAACGACGCCATCATCGCGGTCGTCGATCGGAGTGGACGCATCCTGGGTATTCGGACGGAATCCGATGTGGTAGCGACCATTACTGATCTGGACACATTGGTTTTCGCGATCGACGGCGCCGTAGCCAAGGCGCGTACGGCAGCTTTCTTCGCCAACGGGGATCGCATTTCCAACGAGTTGTTTGATTCCGGTACCGGCACCCCACTCACGTCCCGCACCATTCGCTTTATCAGCCAGTCGACGATTACCCAACGGGAGGTCGAGTCGAATCCGAATCTCGGCAACCCTGCTGAACCCGATTTCGATCCATTCACCTATGGCCCAGGTGTCGTGGCACCTATTGGATTGGGTGGCCACTTTCCTCCGGAAATCGACTTCACTCCCGTCGTCGACTTGTTTGCCATCGAAAAAACGAATCGAGACGGCAGCGTACATCCCGGTGCTGATTTTGTTCGCGGTACGCCAGATGACATACCGCTGGCCAGCCGATTCAACGTAGATCCCATCTTTACCGAGATGGGCCAGGAAATTGCACCCCCGGATTCTTACGGTTTTCAATCGGGACGGAAACCGAATGCTCAATCCCGCGGCATCGGCACGTTGCCGGGTGGCATTCCGCTGTTCCGCGATACCAACGGCGACGGGATCAGTGACACGTTGGTTGGGGGCATCGGTGTGTTCTTCCCCGGACCCGATGGTTTTGCCACCCACGAACAAGGCTTCATCCAGGGCGTGGGTCAAACCGAATTTGAACGGATGAACACGCCAAAGACGCTGGAAGCCGAGGCGATTGCCCTGGTGGCTGCCGGAGGTTCGCAAGACATTCCCGTGGGAGCTTTGCCCACAGCCAGCGGCGGAGTGGTGCCCGCCGTTTTGGGTATCCAGCTGCCGGTCGATACCAGAACCGATCGACTCACGCTGGTCGGCATTGAACTGGAAGTTGTCGGTCCGCACCCGGACGGTCCCTGGCAAATCGTGGAAGTTGTCGAATCGTTCTCGCCGGGTGATCTATCGGGCAGCGACCAGCCCGTGGATCCAGGTGCCGTCCGACTGGCCGGCAAAGCTGTTCCGGAAGGCTGGCTGGTGTTGCCGCACGCATCCAGCGTAGATGACATAACCGCAGGGGATGTCCAACAAATCGTGGCCAACGCCATTGCCGAAGCGGACCAGGTCCGCGCCGCCATTCGCCTGCCGGTGAGCCGCAGGACCAAGATGGTCTTTGCCGTCGCGGATACCCAGGGTGAGGTATTGGGACTGTATCGGATGCCCGACGCCACCGTCTTCTCGATTGATGTAGCGGTGGCGAAAGCTCGCAATACGGCCTATTACGCGAACGACCGTGTCGGGGACCCCCTGGCCATCAAGGCTCAGGATCTGGTGGATGCGACCATACCGCCTGACGGGATGCCCGATCTTCCCCCGGGGATTGCGTTTTCGAATCGAACGTTCCGTTTCCTGGCGGAACCGCGCTTTCCAGACGGCATCGACGGTGCCGTCGGGCCATTCTCGATTCTGAACAATGCTTCGGTGTATCCATCCCACCTCGTGGATCCGATCACCGGTGGGCGAATTCGTGTCGGCGCGGAAAATATTGCCGGGCCGGCGGATGCGGCAACATTTACCAGCGTGGCCGGTTTCGACGCGTTTAACCCTGGATCCAATTTCCAATTTTCGCAAGATCTCGATCCATTTAGCGACCAGGATTTGATCGCCAATCAAAACGGCATTGTGTTCTTTCCTGGCAGTACGCCCATTTACCGAGGTGGAACCGTGCTTATTGGCGGTTTCGGCGTCAGCGGTGATGGTGTCGATCAAGACGACGTTGTCACCGACTTTGGAGCCAGAGGCTTCTTGCCCGAAGCGCCCATTCAACGCGCGGACGAGGTATTTGTCCGCGGTGTCCGTCTGCCGTTCATCAAGTTCCTGCGTAATCCAGAAGGCTAAAAGACCATGTTGGTCTCATCTCGTGAAACTATTGACCACTCGATCGCGAAGAAAAAACGGTAAGGGGAATTTACGTGCAAGATCTTCGTCAGAAAACCGGCCTTGCGGGCGCGATATTAGTAATCACGATTGCTGCGGTTGGGAACCAGAACGTGGCACATGCCAGGGGCCCCCATGCTTGCGACGATCCGTCAGCGCCGCCCCGTGGGACGGTTACCCATCAGCGACACAAGCCGGCACATCGCTGTAATGACGAACGTCACGTTGCCCCTCATGCAAGACGACCGTACAACCAGGGCTGGTGCGGATACTATGTGGGCGGTGGTGCTTCCTGGGGGGGAGAAACACGACATGTGGACGAGGGAACCTGGGGCTGGGACTACTTGGGAAGCCCGTTTCGGCGCCGTGTCGCACTGCACTGGTGGCACGGAAGAAAGCCGCAGGGGGGCAGCGGAGCGTACAAGACGGACGGACCTCATATCGTCAAGCATCTCAAAGAAGCGCATGGCAAGGAGTAAGTTCGGCGGCTGGCATGCTGCAAACAAGAATTCGCACCAGGCGGCGAGCTAACATTCTGTGGTCTCGAGTGGAAACGAGCGTTTTGGCTTCTGGACCTTGAGGGTAAAGTTTTCGCGGGCCGCAAATACAAGAGTTTCGGTTCGACCACGTCGAGCAAGACGGCTGGAGGTATCGGCGACTATTGCGGCAACGGTTCGATCGCAGTGCGAGGGGTCATGGTGGGTTAAGGCCAGCATGTCGGGTCCCGTCCGGTGACAAAAATCAACGACGGCGGCCACCGAATTGTGTCCCCAACCGATTTTGGAAGGGTACTCCTGATCTGTATACTGGCAGTCAATCACAATCAGATTCGCCCCCTCGAAAAACGAAAGAAACTCGGGTTCGAATTCACGTTGAGCGGCATGATTCTGGCAGATTTCGTCTTGATTGATTGCAATCTGATCCAATTCACAATCCGTGGCAAACACGAAGACGGCATTTTGAACTTCGAGGCGAAAAGCCAGGCATCCGCCCGGATGTGGCAAGGGCCGCACTCGTACGAGGACATCACCCACCCTATATTCCCGCTGAATTGGAAAAAATCTTAGCTCGGCTCGCATGTCCTCTATGGTCGCCGGAAAATAAACGCCCCGCATCTGGTTGCCCAACAATTGCTCCAGGCCCCCATCGGGCCGGTCTTCGCCATAAAGCACAAAGCGGTTCTGTTCTGAATAGGCGGGAGCGAAGAAAGGGAATCCCTGAATGTGGTCCCAATGAAGATGCGTAAAAAAAATATTTGCGGAGATTGCCGTACCAGAAAATTCCTCCATCCAGCGAAGACCGAGATCACGCATGCCTGTACCCGCGTCGAGCACGATTAGCGTTTCCCGATAACGCACTTCCAGGCAGGTCGTATTACCTCCGTATTTTTGCGTCGACCGGCCGGGCGTGGCGATCGAGCCACGAGTACCCCAGAAGGAAACCGTCATCTCAGACATGAGCCACCGACCTCTAGCTATGCGGGCTGGTGCACGCGATAAAAGAAAAACAGATTGTTCCCAATCTGGACCATATCCCCATCGCACAGCACGCAAGACACGATGGGAACACCATCGACCAAGGTGCCGTTGTAGCTACTCAGGTCCTGCAGAACAAACTCGTCACCAACGCGTGAAATCCGAGCATGGACGCGGGAGACACTTGGATCGTCGATGACGGCGGTGGCTCCCGCCTGCCCTTCATCCGGTTGTCGACCAACCCACAGGACACCGTCGAAGAGCGTGATTTGCTGCCTGGTGTGTGCCGTCGCAGGACGCAACACGCCGACAAGCTTCCAAGAAGCCATCGCACGGCTCGGCTCAAAGTTGCTAACACGAATCGTGCAGTCGTCTCTCAGCGTTTGATCGCGGTTGCCTGAATGGTCCACGTGAAATTACCGTAAAATATTTGTTGTGAGATAACCGATTGCGAGTGTTTCGCAGGTATGCCCCACGTTTGACCGCGATGGCAAGATTTTAATCGTTTTAAAAATCTGCCGAAATCCCAAACGTGGCAAACGGGGTCCGGTCCGGGTCCAATCTTGGCATTTAGCTTTTCGTTATATTTTAGCCGATGGCAGCGACCAAATGTTGCGGCAGAAAGTTTCTGAACAGGGGGCCGCAGGGCGGCCTTTGGCCGCTACCAAAACATGCGGATTGTGAACAGGAGCAAACAGAGTCAACGGGGGGCATGACCATGCTCTGTTTGCTAGGCGTCCGCATCTTCAAACCATACAAAAAAAGAAGGCCAGCAACCGTGGCTGGGCTTTGAAGTCGGTTCTGTCCAGCGGACCGCTGACCTTGTCTTGGCTCATGGCCCCTCACGATCGATGGATGATTGACGATTGTTGATTGTTGATTTTTGAAGTGAAGAGTCAGGCTCCGGCCTCAAAGAGGCCGGCTACAGGAGCCGGACTACGGTCCTCTGTCGCAGACAGTCTCCCATCTCGTATCCCGCATCCCATTACCCTCTCGCTCCCTCACCCCCGCATCCCATCACCCCCCCAGAATCGAGCCGCCCTTCTTTTGCGGCGAAACCTAATACTCGCGGCGTTGCACGTGAGCCTGGACGCGGAGTGGCAGACCTTGTAGCCGCAAGAATCCTTCGGCGTCGTCCTGGTTGTAACCCCCGCCGCTTTCCATGCTGGCCACCTCTTCGTCGTACAAACTGTTGGGGCTGGCACGGCCGTCCAGCATGACGTTGCCCTTGTAGAGATTCAGGCGGACTTCGCCGTTGACCGGCTGCTGCGCCTGGCGAATCAAGGCCATCAGAGCGTCCATCTTGGGGCAGTACCAGAATCCATAGTAAACCATTTCCGCAACTTCCGGAGAGAGCCGGTCGCGGAGGTGGACCAGATCGCGATCCAGGGTCAGTTGTTCGATGGCAAGATGGGCATCGTACAGTACGGTCATGCCGGGCGCTTCGTAAACCCCGCGGCTCTTCATCCCCACAAAGCGATTTTCGACGATGTCGATACGGCCGATGCCGTTGCGGCCGGCGATTTCGTTTAATTGAGTCACCATTTCCAGCGGCGAACAGGGCTGGCCATTGAGGGCGACCGGCACGCCGCACGCGAATTGAACGCTCACCTGCTCGACGCTGTCCGGCGCCTCTTGCGGGGAAACGGTCATGCCGAAGTCGATCATTTCCAGGCCGTTGACTGCCGGATCCTCCAGGCGGCCAGCCTCGTAGCTGATGTGCAGGCAGTTCTCGTCGCTGCTGTAAGGTTTTTCGGTCGAGGCTTTGACCGGAATGCCCTTTTGCTGGCAATAGTCGATCATCTCGCGGCGGCCAGGGAACTGCTGGCGGAAGCGGGGGATCCGCCAGGGGGCGATCACCTGAACGTCCGGTTCCAACGCGTCGGCAGCCAGCTGGAAACGGCACTGATCGTTCCCCTTGCCGGTGGCCCCGTGCGCGAAGGCCTGAGCACCGACTTGGCGAGCGACTTGCAGGCATGCCTTGGTGATCAGTGGCCGAGCGATCGAGGTGCCCAGCAGATAAATCCCCTCATATTTCGCTCGCCACTGCAGCACGGGAAATGCAAAATCGCGACACAGCTCCTCCCGCACGTCGACCGCTCGAGCCGAAATGGCACCGTGACCGTGGGCCTTGTCCAGGATTTGCTGCCGGTCTTCACACGGCTGTCCCAGATCGACGTAGACGCAATGCACGTCGTAGCCTTCGTCGACCAGCCAGCCCAGGATCACCGAGGTGTCCAATCCGCCGGAATAAGCGAGCACGCAACTGGGCATGGAACCTGGGGCCTCCTGAAAAACACGATCGGTACACGTCAGTCGGAATTGTGACCGCCGCTGAGCGGACTTACAAGGCGGTGGGCGGCTGCGGGTGGCGGGTTCGCCTGACGTTTTCCCCAGCCGCCGAGCGGATGGGTTGTGATGGCCGCCGGCGGGATGCTGTCCATGGGCGGTCCGAGACCGGCAGGCGGCGTCACCACCAGCGGGCGGAAAGCGGTTGTTCGCCCGTCGGTTCGACTTGTCGATCCCCCTGGCAGTTGGGACAATCAAGGGGTGGGGCATCCCCAAGAAATCGCACGGCCCGCGTCGATGTCGCATCCCAAATCTGGTGACGTGTCCCTGCCCTCAGGGCGACGACAGCTGGCGTTTCAATTTCGCCTGCGGACCTTGCTGTGCGCGGTGGCCGGATGCAGTGCCCTGTTTGCCACCATGATGTACGTGGGGCCCTTTTGGGGGCTGGCGATGACGTTTGTGGTCGTCATGGTGGGTGCGCATGTGGCGGGCAACGCGATCGGTACGTCGTTGCGCGCCCGCGCCACCGTGCGCCGGGTGGAGGCTGTGCCGTCGGTGCCGCAGCCCGCGCCCCTGCCCCGTCTGCAACATCGCACGCCAGGAGGGAAATTGACATTGGTATTCACGTTGGCCGGTGCGGCTTGCGGGGTCTTGCTGGGCCGCCTGCTCTTCGCGGTCATCGACCGCGGTCAGTTGAGCCGAGCGGACTGGCTGTTGGGACTGGCTTCTTTTGCCGTGATCGCCGGCTGGTTGGGCTTCCTGGCCAGCAGCTTTGTTCGCATCGGCTGCGTACCGGCGGCGATTTGTTTCTTTCAGCGGCAGGCCGCAGAACCGCCGTCATTTGCTGAAGGTGGTGGGGAGGGATTGGATGTCGAGCGGCGGGATTTGGACAGCCGGTGATTGGCCGCAGCGCCGCCAGGCTGCAGCCCCAACGACCGCTTGTCCGCCTCCCCTACAGATGCTCAGTCCAGCCCCGATCTTCAATCTCTTGGACCAGCCGCCGAATCGATTCCTCGTCATTCTTGTTGGCGACCAGGGTCGCGTCGGGCGTTTGGACGATAATCAGGTCGGAGATCCCCAGGGTCACGACGAGGTGATCGGGTTGAGCGCGGATGACGCAGCCGGTGGTCTCCTGGCCGAGATGCTTGGCGTCGATCACGTTCCCCTGCGGGTCCAGCGGTAAAAGGCGCGACAGCGACTGCCAGCTTCCCACATCGTCCCACGCGAAGGGTGCTTCGATCACCACCACGTCGGCGGCATGTTCCATCACCGCGTAGTCGATCGAGGTCCCCTGGATCGCGGCGAATTCCTCGGAAAAGACTGGGGCGAAGTCAGCCTGTCCGCGAGCCGCAGTGATCTTTTGCAGATGTGCCGTCATCTCCGGTTGGCGCCCCGCCAGCTGGTCCAGGATCGTGGCCGCTTTCCATACAAAGATGCCCGAATTCCAGTAAAAATTACCGGACTGCAGGTAGTGTCGAGCGATCTCTGCGGGGGGTTTTTCGCGAAATTGTGCGACCCGGTAGGTAGGGGCCGCCGCGTCGGGTTGTGGAACCGGCTGGTCGCGTTGGATGTAACCGAAAATTTCGGCCGCATAGGTGGGCCGGATGCCAAAGGTCACGATCCGCCGGGGGTGCTGGTCCACCAAGGTCGCCGCCTGCTGGACCGCTTGCCGAAACTTGTCCGCATCCGGGATCACGTGGTCGGCGGGCATGACGACCATCGTGGCATCCGGGTCCTCTTTGTTCAGCAGCATCGCCGCCAGGCCGATGCAGGGGGCCGTATCCCGTTTGCAAGGTTCGCCGATGATCGCGCCAGGGGCCAATTCGGGTAGTTCGTGGGCAATGGCGTCCACCAGGCGGTGATTGGTTACCACCAGCGTGCGTTCGGCGGGAACCAGACCCTCCAGTCGGTCCACCGTGGCTCGGATCATGCTGGCGGATCCGACCAGGCTGAGCAACTGTTTGGGTCGATCCGCTCGACTGGCCGGCCAGAAGCGTGTGCCGGCCCCGCCGGCCATGATGACTGCGTGGAGCATAAAGTTGGGGGCTAGCGGAAGTAGGTGTCTTGGGTAATGACGGTTCCGGGTTCCATCTTGGCGGCCAGGTGTGGGGAGTTCATGGCGTACAGGGGGCTGATTTCAACTTGGACGTCGTCTTCCAGCGAGGCGCCTGCGTCGCGGAGCCATTGGCGGTGCAGGGCGATCATCATTTGTTGAGCGATTTCGGGGGTGTCGCTGGCGGCGCCGGGGGCATTCTTGACCGGTGCGAACGCCTGGCGGGGATCGACTTCCACGGACAGCGACGCCTTGGCCAGTGGCAGCAGGTCGAAGATGAAACGTTCGAATTTGATGGCGTTGGGTTGCTTGGGCTGGACGGACTGGCCTTCCGCATCGATGTGGGTTACCTGCTTGAATGCTCGATGAAATGGCAAGGAGCGGCTTTTCGCCGCGACCCGTCTGAGGAACTGCAGATCGAAGGTGTGCACGGCGATACTGCCGGCCCAGATGGCCAGCGAACCGTCGGGATTTGTTCGTCGAGCGGCTTCGAGGGGCAGATCGCTGTATTCGATGACGCGACTGGTCCCGTCGACCTGCACCACGTTGCCGACTTTTTGCAGCGGGTCCTGTTTTGCCACGACCTGCAGGGAATATTCGCTTTTCGTCAGCACGTGATAGCCGATAAATTCGGCATCGCAAACCGTTGCCAGTGGATTGTCCACCTGGAAATAAAACAGGTGCTGTATTCCACGGCGATGCATGTCGTCCAGGGCGCCGCTGCGCTGCAGTGCCGCCAGCATCCCACCGTGTCCGTCCGGGCTGGTGAACAGCGAACCCCGTTCGGCCAGTAGCAAACGGCCGGTTTTGGCATCGACCGCCGGCATGGTGCCCTGGCAGAAGACGGTCACGTCTTGGGGATCCAGGCCGTAGTAGTGGCTTTGCTGTAAAAATTGTCGCGTGGGGACGTCTGTGGCGGGACTGGTCATGACATAGAGGGGTATCCGGGTCCCATACGCGTCGCCTGCCGCGAGGATGTGTTCGAAGAAGATCTGAAACAGGGTCGCCCCGGAGAGGGGGCCGATTGGATACATGCCCTTGGGGTGGGGAAAGCCTAGCCGGGTACCTTGGCCACCGGCGACCAGGACCGCCGCAACCCGACCGGCCCGCAGCTCCCGCTCGCCACAGGCCCGCGCCTCCTTCGCCGAAAAGGGACGATCGGTCTGACCCAGCCGGATCGCCGGAGGGGGTCCGGCTCGCATGGCCAGCCCCGCCAGATCATCGGATTTCTCCTGGTACCGGAACAGTTGGCCGATCAGGTCCAAGTCCAGCGATTCAATCTGGTTGCCCAGCTGGACGCGCTCTTCCTCGCTCAACGACTCCCAGAAGGCCAGCAAATGCTGCTGCCCGTGTGGTTTCAAGATGGCTTGTAAGTCTTCTTTCACTGCAGCCGCCAACAAATTATCTGCTCGATTCTACCACCCGCGCACGTAGACCAGGGTCAAGTAACACAGCAACGGAAACAGGACGAATACGGTCGCATAGGTGAAAAGGGTCGTCCACTTGTGGCGCGGCCAACGAGCCATGGCGAAAGGGAGTCGAGGGTGTGGGCGTCAAAGTTGGTACTTGATACCAGTGCGCAATTATGCAGTGCACAATTATATCGTGACACCCCGGATCGCTCCACTCCCAGAACGCTTGACGATTCCTTCCCGGCACGACCGGATCACGCCACAACAGCATCCCAGCTCGGGACGGTGACACCCTTGCGCCATCCCGCCCCTGCTGGATCACTCTGTCGCTGCAGACTGCCCTTCCACGGCGGTGAAGCCGATCGTGGTCTGGACCGGTTCGTCGCAGGCACGGTTCAACCGCAATTCCAGCCGAGCCCCATATGGGAGGACTTGGGCCGTTTTGACCTGCAGATCCGGACCTTCCAGTTGCTGGACAGCCAGCGATGGTGTGGCGAGGAAGGGTGGGCAGAATGCCAGGTGGATTGTTTCGGTGCGCTGCCGGGGCTGGAAGTCGGCTCGGACCCAACCGCAACAGGAGTCCCGCTGGTCCTTCGTCTTGGTGCGCTGAATATGTTGTGAGATGTCCTTGGGGAGGGGTTCTCCAGCCCGTCCGGGTTGCCCCGCGGCCTGGGGCAGTTTCCCTTCGCCTGCCGGTGGCCGGCATGGCTGCGGGCGATTGGCGAGCGTGGTGGGACGCGTCTGCCTTCGTCGATGGACCAGCCAACCGCACTCACCGACGACGATCGGAATCCACAGAGCCAGCAGTCCTGCCCGCGGCGTATCGGGCAGGCTCACGGCCCCCGCCAGTGCCAGGATAGCCAGCGTGGTCATGGCGGAGAGGAGAACCGCGCGGGGACGCTGCCGCGGATGGGGGGCCGACGGCAGATTTTGGTTTGTCCGCTGGCGAATCAGGGCGCCCACCGTGGCCAGCAGCAGCCCGGTGATGGCCAGCGCGGGAACGGTAAGCGGCTGATGTAATCCGCCGGCCAGGCGACGGGTGACCAGCAACAGGGCGGCGGCGGCCAGACAGGCCAAGACGGCGGCCAGCAGAGGCCTTCCCAGGTGGCGCGGCCACAACCTTGCCGCTTGACTGAGACCCGCGTTGGAGAGGGCGTCCATGCCGAGCGTCCCTGTGGATGTTAAAGATGGCGATCCGATGTTTTGGTGGGGTGTTTGGGGTGAGCCGTTTGTTGAGCGGCTGGGGGAGAATCTTTGGGGTGGGGCGTCTTTTTCAGCCGCCGACCTCAATTGGTCCGTTGGCCAACGAGGCTCCCTTTTCCTCCCCCCGGAATGCCCCCACCGCTCAGCTGGCCGCCGTCGCCGTGCCGGCGGCCTCTGCCAGTTCGGCCGCCCGGTGTGTGCTCTCCCAGGTAAACTCCGGTTCGCTGCGACCGAAATGTCCACCGGCTGCGGTCAAGCGGTAGATGGGCCGCCGCAATTCCAGGTATTCGATAATTCCGCGAGGCGTGAGGTCGAACTGTTCTCGCACCAATCGGCAGATCCGCGCGTCCTCGATGCGGCCGGTGCCGTGGCTATCGACATGGACGCTTACCGGCTCGGAGACGCCAATCGCGTAGGCCAACTGGACTTCGCAACGGTCCGCCAGGTTGGCGGCGACGATGTTCTTGGCCACGTGCCGAGCCATATAGGCGGCGCTGCGGTCGACCTTGGTGGGGTCCTTGCCGCTGAACGCGCCACCACCGTGTCGGCCCCAGCCCCCGTAGGTGTCCACGATGATCTTGCGGCCTGTCAGGCCACAGTCGCCGTGGGGACCGCCAATCACAAACCGCCCTGTGGGATTGATCCAGTACTTGATGTTACCGTTCAGCAAGTGTTCAGGCACCGAAGGCTTGACCACGTTTTGCACCACGAAGTCATGGATTTCGTTGGAGGATACCGTCGGTGCATGTTGTGTCGAGATCACCACGGTGT
>JABAOF010003585.1_pt1 | contig 18525 bp, 17 predicted proteins | sample 7062171 | NCBI WGS metagenome assembly JABAOF01 (sample SAMN14538628, study PRJNA623070) | marine sediment metagenome | biome: marine biome [ENVO:00000428]; feature: marine pelagic biome [ENVO:01000023]; material: deep marine sediment [ENVO:00002113] | place: India: Gulf of Khambhat ...
GCGAGCTGCGCCGCTTAATACCATGCACTTTATATCCTTTCTTCAATAAAAATTCGGCCAGGTAGGCCCCATCCTGTCCGGTAATACCCGTAATTAATGCAACTTTCATGATACTTGTGTTTGTACTATTTGAATAATTTTTTCTATGAAAACAGATTCATCAAATCTCATTGCATGATTCCGAATAAAATTTGAATCTATGTCTATCGTTTCTAACGAATTAATTGCTTCAATCAATGCCTCTTTAGTTTGCTCTTTAAAGAAAACACTGGTAAACTTCTTGTTACCAGTATTATAAGGTAGCATGGTTTCTAAAACCCCACCCGCACCATAAGCTATTACCGGGCGACCTGAGGCATTTGCTTCCAAAGGAGTGATACCATAGTCTTCATGTTGGGGGAAGATAAAAGCTTTACAATTTGCATAAAGCTTTTTCAAATCGCTTGTTGTTAAACCCGACTTGAATTGTATATTGCTATTTGCCATGCCCATCAATTCGTTTTTCTTACTACCATTACCGACTATAACTAATGGATAACCTAATATATTAAAAGCCTCAATTGCCAAATCAACTTTTTTATAAAATTCAAGTCTAGAAACAACTAAGTAATATGATTTTTTAGAATAATCATCGACATGGAAATTTTGACATTTAACAGGTGGATGTAATATAATTACTTCTTTAGCTCCATAAGCATTTCTAATTCTTTGTGCGGTTTCTTCAGTCATGCCTATATAATGATCAGCTTTTTGCGCTTCTCTTTTATCAACGTATCTCAGGCATTTAATAACTAAATTGAATAGTATTTTAAATAAGCCGCTGCTTTCATTAAATTCTTTATATGAAGTCGGATTCCACGCAAGGCGAAAAGGTGTATACGTGTATAAAAATATTCGAGATCTTATATCGATGTTTGCATATTTACCACAAAAGGTACCAGAAATAATTACCAAGTCGTAGCCCTTGACTTTTAAAAATTTCATTGCCAAAAGTCCAAATGGGAAAAATAACCATTTCATCATTTTTTCAGTCTTAACGAATTTCTGAAAAATAGATGTTTTTATTTTATAATTTCTAAACTCTTCATAGGTTAATTCAGGTTGATAACAAAGTGTATATAATTCAGCATCAGGAAATGCTTTCATTATACTCAAAGCAACCTGCTCTCCACCACCTCTGCGCATTAAGTCATCATGAATTACAGCTACTCTCATTTCAATTATTTATAATTTAATAACTCTTCTTTCAATAATAAGTCTAACACTTCAAAGAATGTTTTATTATAATTCCATTTAAGTTGGATTTGCGCTTTTTGGTTATCACCAAATAAATCAAGAATTTCCACCGGTCTGTAAAACTTGGGATCAATTACTATATTATTCTTGTTAATAGATAGCCTATCAAATACATATTCAACGATTTCTCTCAAAAAGATAGAAGTTCCGCTACATATAAAATAATCGTCCGGCTTATCCTGTTGTAAAGACAGGTACATAGCTTCAACATAATCAGGGGCATAGCCAAAATCTCTTTTTATATCAATATTTCCTACGGGTAAAAAATCAATTCGCCCTTGTTTAATATCAATAGCCCCTCTTAAAATCTTTTTAACAAAAAAATTGGGACTGCGTAAATACGATTCGTGATTAAATAGTATACCATTAACTGCAAATAAATTATAAGATTCACGATAATTTATACACGTCCAATATCCTGTTGCTTTTGAAATAGCATAAGGGCTTAGAGGATGCAAAGGGGTTTGGCTATTTATTGGCAGGCTCTTCACACTTCCATACATCTCACTACTTGAAGCTTGATAAAACTTAGTATCAAGTTTTAAGATTCTAATACTCTCCAATACATTTAAAACGGATATAGCATTATAATGAATCGTTCCTATAGGCTGTTCAAAAGATAACCCAACAGAACTTTGTGCTCCTAGATTATAAAATTCATCAGGTTTGTATTTTGATAAAATTTTCAATATACTTGAAAAATCAAGAAGGTCACATTCTTCAATTTGAACATTCCCAGCAATATCCAGGTATTTTAAATTATTAAGATTAAAGTTTGCATAGCTTCTTGTTAAACCAACTATCCGATAATTCTTTTTCAAAAGAAGCTTTGTCAAATAAGCCCCATCCTGACCTGTAATTCCTGAAATGATTGCTGTTCTTAAATTTTTCATTTTTTAGTGCATTAAAGATTTTATACTTTTCTTGACAATCGCAGAAAAAAAAGATTCCCCAATCGTATTCATCTACTTTAAGTTTTCCTCTTCACAAAAGCTGTTTTCGCAAATTTATATCAGTTGATATTTGATGCATTCCATCTGCAATATTCTTCACATCATAAGCATCAACATATAGTACAGCATCACCGCAAATTTCTGGCAAAGATGCCTCTCTGAAAGCAACTACCGGACATTCAAAAAACATTGCTTCTAAGGGAGGAATACCAAAACCTTCATATAACGAAACAAAAACTAAGCTTTAGCCCTTTTGTACAGAGAAACAAGTTCATTATCTGGAATAGGACCAGTAAAAATTATTGATTCTCTTAACTTTTCATTTTCCTTGATAATATTAAAAAGTTCAATGTCTGCATTAATCAAATTTTCAACTTTCCCAACAATTATGAATTTATAGGATTAGGTATTATAAACGCAAAGTATTTTTAGATAGTTGTAAGGGTGTGGTATTTGGTTCATCATTCTCACTACAACATCATTGAATAAACTCTTTCTTTTGTTTCTTCTATTGAAGCGGTATTCATATTCTGTTGTATATGCAAACAAATATTCGCTGGAACAATGATGATGTGTCCCTCGCAACCAGTTCTTAAACTGCATAATTTGTTTGTGCAATGCTTCCATGGCACTACCTTTTTGGGAGTACGCAATGGCAATATTGTTCATCTCTTTGGCTAATTTTTTATAGGAATGATGGGCATCTGTTTTAATCATGGCTTCAACTGAAACATTATCCTTTATGGCATACTTTAATTCATCTGCTTTGAACGACTCTATGTGCTGCAAGGCAATATTACCCGTTCTGCCATCCGGTAAAACTTCTACAGCTACAAAAAGTGCATTCTTAGTCTCCGTGCTTCTACCTTTAGCCGTAGAATACCCACCAATAAGGGTTTCATCTACTTCTACGTCGCCATCTAACTTATCGTCCTTATCTTTTTTCATAGCTGCCTGTACTTTTCTTTTAAACAACCAAGCCGTTTTCTGTTGTACACCAACCTCTGTTCCTAACTCAATGGTTGACATCCCCTTCTTTTTAGATGTAATCCTGAATACCATATGAAAAGCCTTCAGCATCGGCATCTTTACCCCATGAAAAACTCTATTGGCTGTTACACTTTCATCATAACTACAACCCTTACATCTTCTATAATAAAACAACCGACCCTTATGGCTCTCTTTACACCCACACCTAGAACACTCAAAATCTTTATTCCACTTGATCAACATCAGATAACGGTAGCAATCTTCATTGGTTTGAAATCGCTTCGAAAACTCTATTGCATTAATCCCTTTGAACATATCTAATAAATTTAGCCGTAAATTACTAATATCTTTAGTTATGCCCAACTCTTTTTCTTACCTTCGAGAACTAAATACCTAATCCTATAAATTTGAAATAATATAAATCTTAGTTTATAGTTTTAAAAGTATCTCACTCATTTTCTCAACTGAGTTACTCCAACTAAATTTTCTTGAGATCTCCAAACCTTTTTGAATAAGTGATTCTCTTAATTCAAAGTCGTTTAATAATTGCATCATTGCAATTTTAATGCTCTCAATATTATTGGGATTAACAAAAAAACTTGTCCCATTATACAACTCTCTATGAACAGGTATATCTGAAATTAACGTTGGACATCCATTAGCCATTGCTTCCAATGGTGGAATTCCGAAACCTTCATACAAAGAGAGATAGATGAAAAAAAGAGCATTCTTATATAGCCAGGAAAGTTCTTCATCATTAACATAACCAATAAAATGGATTCGCTCATAATTTTCAGTTACTAAATCATCCTTAAATGCATTACTTTTCTTTCCAACAATAATTAAATCAAACTCGTAATTTTCAACATGGTTGAAAGCTTCTAAAATACGTTTAAAATTTTTTCTTGGATCTATTGAAGCTACACATAATATAAACTTTTTTGAAATTAAAAAATTAAAAGATGAATTAGCAAATGGATTAGTTTTAACTTTAATTAGTTTTTCAGAAACTGCATTATACACCACTCCAATTTTAGCAGATTGAATTCCATAAATTTCTTCGATACGAGTTTTTGAAAAGTTACTAACGGAAATTATGAATTTGCTATAGTATAGTATCCATTTTAACGAAAATTTGTAAAATAAAGTAAACTTCCAATTAAACCATTCAGGATGCTCAATAACGGCAAGATCATGTATCACGGTTATTTTATTCCTATAAAAAATTGGGGCTAAATTACATAATGAAATTAAAAGAGGTGTTTTATGTGTTAACAAATAAAAGGGAAGAATAATCTGTTCCCAAAAATACCCTCCTCCAAAACCAACATGGTTAATGTTCCAGCCTTTGACATCATAGCTTGAATGAATCTTACAGCTTGGCATGACAACAACAATATCAGTTCTATAAGCTAATTGGTTTATTATTTCAAAGGCAAAGCGTTGAACACCTGTTAAAGGCTGCGTAAGAAAGCGACCATTAATATATATCATATTAATCTGTACTTTTATTTAGAGTATAACGTGTTGTTCTATCAAAATCAATTTTCATTAGAAACTAATTGCCTAATGGTATTTCAGTAAACTCTGTATAACTAAAGGATGCTGAGCCAAAATTATTAAAACCTATGCCCAGTAATATTTTCAGGGCTTAATAGCACAACGGGATAGAATGTAATTTTTGTAATTACTTGACATAATTGCAATTGAAAAAAAAATCATAAATGGGAGCACATTTGAAGGAGTAGTAATTCGATGTTCGGTAAAACTCATAATCGATAAATTAAACATTGAAAAATGAAGAAAATCCTTAACAACGATATCTGTTTTAAATTTATCAGAAGATATAAATTTAAAAAGGTTAAACCAAAACAAAAGAAAAAATCCTAAACCAACAATTCCCATCTCTGCAAGAAAATGCAAATAAGAATTATGGGCATGAGAGTCATTGAAATATTTTTTTTTACTATCATTAAAAGAAATAAAATGAGGTATCCATCGATCAAATGTTAATGGTAGATCATTTACAGAGCCAAAACCCGAACCAAATATTGGAGAATTAAGAAATAAAGCAGTTGCTCTGGGCCATGTATCAAACGCTCTAATATAAATATTTGCTTGCTTAGTATCGGGATCATCATATCTATTATCAATAAGAGCTCTCGTATCAACTGAAATATTATCTGAAGAAAAAAGATATTTTTTATAAATTGGATAAGTATTGTAAATAATAATAGATTGAATTAATACAATTAAAGTTATAATGAAGTAAATCAAAAATTTCCTTTTTCTTTTAAATTCATAAAAGAAAATAAAGCCAACACCTACGCCTAAAATAGAACCTCGTGAAGTTGTACTCCATAAAAATATTAAAACTAAAAATAAGCATACTAAATAAATTATCTTTTTTTCATTATAATAAAAAATAATGAAAATACTAGCAATGATAGAATAAAAACCACCACTTGCATTTGTAGCCTTAAAAAAAGGGGTAAAAGTATTACCTAATTCTGCTGGATGCAGTAAAGATTCTCCCTTTGTTAAGATTAAAAAAGGAAAATAAATTAAACAGTTAATAGCAACGACAAAAAAAGCAAAAGATTTTAATATTTTCAAAGGATTACTATTTAACATCATAAAAGGGAAAAATAGTAAAGGCAAATAACTAATAAAGAAATTACCATCATAGCGATAAAAATCATAAATGACGAATGATTTAGGATAATAAATTAATGTACTTATGACTGCAAAAATAAAAAATAGATAAAACCAGAATTGATATTTTTCAATTAAGACTTTTTGGGGATTACTAAAAACGAAAACTAATAATAATCCACTAAGCAAAGTGGGTACAACACTTAAAAAAATTAAGTTAGTCATAGTTCCAAAGAAACCAATTATCAATAAGAAAAAGAATATTTTTTTCATAGTGATAATCTAAAATTTAAGAATCGTAATTCTGGACATTTTAAGATAATATATATATGCAATGAAATTGCAATAAATATTTCTGAAAAAATCATTGCAAAAGCACCACCAAGAACACCATAAATTGGAATTAAAATCAAATTAAGTAAAACACTCAAAAAGAAAGTAACCACTATTAACCCAAAATAATTTTTTTGCTTATTCTGAACTACTAACATTAAATAGGCTGGAATATTTAGTGCAACTGCTAGAGGCAATACAGAAAGTAGATTAAGGATTGGTTCTATATCTTTAATATTATTTTTTGTAAAAATTGAAATGAGCTGAAATGAAAAAAGATTAATAAAAACCATTACTATTAAAAAAACGATAGTAAGAACCCAAAAAAGGTTATTTATGAAATTTGCCAATTCTGCTTCAGATTTAGATTTTAATTTGCAAGAGTATGGATATACAGCTTGAAAAATTAATATAGGAAGTAGCTTAAAAATAAAAATAATTTTTTCAGCTAATGCATAAAATCCAATCTCTTTTCCTGAAATAAAAAAATTTAAAAAAACAATATTTAAACTAGAATATCCAACAATAAATAAAGATGATAAAAAAAAATATAAACCTTTTTTTAGTGTTATTAGTATTCGATAAAATTTAAAAACAAAAAAATGTATTTCAAATCTTTTATTTATTAAAATTAGAATAATAATTGAAGCAAAAAAATCCACTATGCCAATTATAAAATTTACGAAAATATATTGTTCCGGTTTTGTTACAATAAAATATAGCAGAATAAACGAGAAGGTCTTAGAAAAAAATGAATATGCTACAAGAAAGTTCATCTTTTCAGTACCTTGAAAGTACCATATAGGAAAAAAACTTTTCCCTAAAACTAAAGCAAATGATAATATATAAAATAAATTATATTGATAAAAATTATTAGAAACAAAAAGAGAGAGTTGGATGAGAAATGCAAATACCAGCAGAAATAATTTAGTTGACAAGGTATTTGATATTACATTTCCAATTGTTTTTTTCTTGTTCAAATTCAAAGCAATTTCTCTAGTTGTAACATAATTAAATCCATATTCGGTAATCACGCTTAAAAATACAGAAATTCCTATTCCAGTAGAAATAATGCCAAAATTTAAAAAGCCAACCCTTTTAATCAGAAATGGAGTTAGTAACAATTGGAAAATAAAATTATTTAACTGATAAAATCCTATACTTAGAAAATTTTTAATCAGTCTAAATTTTTCTTTAGTTAAATTGATCATAGAGATATTTTAATATTAACTCATTTTCTCAATTTTACAACTAAATTGACTGCTGGAAAAATACGCGAAAAGAAAGTATTCTCATAGATATCTAAAACAGAAATATTTAAATTAAAAATTATAAAAAAAGGAAAATTGTAAATTATCTTCTTACTGTATGTTAATTTTATTTCCTCGATACTTTTAAATGAAAAATCAAAATAATAATTCCTATCAAAGCGAGATTTTTCTGTAAAAAAATAAAAAGTTCTCACAGAAAATCTATTTCGGTGAGTCGGGTCAGCATAATTATTTGCAGAGGTAAAATGTGGAACACGAATCTCGATTATACCATCTTTCTTAATTATTCGGTTTAATTCCTTCATTAAACCAATGAAATTATCAACATGCTCAAGTACATCTTGACATAGTATATAATCAAATTCATTTTCTGCAAATGGCAATGGCAGTTTATTTACATCATGTACGATATCCACTCCATTTAGCTTATGCATATCTAGATTAATGTATCCTTCTCTTATATCTAACCCACAGCCCAAATTTAATTTTTTCATATAAATATTTTATTATAAATTTTTCATCTAAAAATTATAACCAACTATTTGTTATTGTTTAATTCATTTCAACCCCTGTATCAGTGATACCGATAAAAAGTCTTTAAAAATATTTTTTTTGAATAACCTTGTTATAACTATCAATCCAATTTTGTTTTAGCTGCTAAAAAATATTACAACCAGCCATTTTGAACCATATAGTTTTTACTGGTTTGAATGTTTTCCAGTAAAAAAGGCAATACCCTGTTTACTTCCACAAAAATTTTTCTTTGCGATAAGGGAATGTAATCATGTGCAATTTCATTTCTAAATACCCTTATTTCTAACAACACATTTGCATTGGCTATAAAACCTAATTTTGATCCTAACTCTAAGGTTTCCCTAAATGAATTGGTGGCATAGCCTTCCATTACTGCAATATTTCGAATAATTTTTTTTAAATACATATCTGAGAGCCTTGCAAACCGTGCTGTATACGCTTCAATATGCTCCAACGCTTCAGGGGTATATGCTTCAACAGGCATTTCAATTAAATCTTTACATTTCTGTATAGAATATTCCATTTGCTGCATGGCTTCTTCCAGCAAAGCAAAATCTGCTCTTAACAACGCTAACTGTTTATTCAACATACGCTTTCAAATTAATGGCGCTTGGCTGCACCACTTGCCAAAAAGGCATTGTTGCATCATCCACCACTAAAATATCTAATTTTAAACCTTCCAATACATCATACAGGTTCATCTGTATGGCTACTTTATCTTTTATGGCGATGTTATCACTCACGATGGCTATGTCTATATCACCCCCTTTCAATGCATCATTTACCCGGCTGCCATATAAATAAACGGCAGCAGCCGCATCAATGGCATTCACCTGCTGTACAATGGCTTTTGCCTGTTGTTGGGTAATTCGCATTTTATCTACTTAATTTATTTTTTCTATCTTTTATTCAACAATTTTAAATCACTAAGCGCAAAATTAATAGACTATGCTAAAGCTACATGATATATCCTATTTCAATTTAACCACTTTTGTTGCATAGCATTAATAGAAATGGTAATCTGTGCTTATTATTCCAGTTTTATCCTTGCTTCGATTCTTAAAATATATCCTGTATCCATAAAAAACTTTTCCATTCGCTCTTTTTGGCTTGTTTTAAATTTTGGATGTTCACGGTTTGAAATGTATGCTTTCTTATGTTTAAAGTTGGCGGCCATTTGCGAATTTTCAAAATGCGTGATGGTAGATTTTAATTGTGGAACTGCATCTTCTACCCATGCATTCCCTTTTGCTCCCCTATCCTTTAGTTCTACAAATATTACCGTTAATTTGTAAGTGAGCATCCCATCGCACCGTTTATCCATTTTTCCATCTGCCCTTTTCAATACAATACAATTGTCAATTGCCATAAATGTGGTTAAAAAACCATTTTCATTTTCAACCACTGCTATCCATCTGGCACCATTGGTTTCATCAATATAAGCAGGATTATGTGCCGGATGGGGCTCATCACATAGTCCAAATTTTTTTTTAACGGAGTATGATTTGCATTTTTCTACCTGAAACGCATCAACCATCATATCTGTTGCTGTATTTCTAAAAGTTGGGCAAATAATTCATTACTTTCTTCCAGCTTTTTATTGAGCTCATTATTGTCAGATGGCAGCCCGTTTTGAGTTTCCAGTTTTTTGATGGATCCATCCATTTCATTTAATTCATATATTGCGAGATCATCACCCTTTAATGTAGCTTTTATGGGAACAATTTTATTCAACCTCTCCTGGGTTATTGCCTCTTTTAAGTTGTTTTTTATGAAATGCGCCTTTACAGCAAGTGTTAAATAATTAATTAAATAAGGACTATGGGTAGTAATAATTAACTTATTACCTTTATTCATATTGTTAAATTCTAACAGGCTGTAAAGCATTTTTTGTTGAGATAAAGGGTATAGGTTTTGTTCAGGCTCTTCAACAATGTTAATAAAAGCTGTTTTGTTGAACTTAGATGACAAAACAGATAACGCAATTCTTTTTTGTTCATCAGTTAAACTATCATTTTTCCAAATTTCTTCAACTCCTTTTTTAAATCTTTGCATTTCTTCACTGCTCATGGGTTCTTTATTTGATTCACTTTGTTTTTTTACCGAATGAGCCAGATAGTGTGAAACCAAATACAAAGGAACAAGTGATTGAAAACCACTTGAAGCCTCCGTTAATTTTAACTTATAGCCTTCGCCTTTTAAATTTAATGTATTATTTAACTTATCATATTCAATTTCAGTTTTGTTAACAGGCAGTGTAAGTAACCCTTTTAAATCTTCCTTAGCATTATCAAATTCGGTTAAAAATTCCTTTAGTGAAGCGGAAGAAAGTTTTAATTCTTTTGGAGTTTTTACATAAGCAATGAAGTTTCTCTCTGCCGGAACATACATAATTTGTGGCAGTGGATAAGCATTATTCCTTACTTCTTCAATGGAAACAGTTCCATTTTGATAATTAATATTAAAAGCATCTCCTCTATATTCAATAATACTATGATCTATTCCATTAATTTTGAAATAGTTTTCTAAACGGTGATAATTAAGGAATTGGTTTTTTAACTTGTTTTTTCTTTCCAGCCATTTTTTATTATAATCACCTCTAACCAATGCTTTTTCAATCCAGCTAAATGTTGATATTAGTTTTGCAACAGTACTTTTCCCTGATCCCTGGTTCCCTATAAAAACTGTTACTTTTTTAATATCAAGCCAACCCTCATCTTCCTTATAACCCTCTTTTATTGGCCCAAAATTTTTTATTCGTATTTTACTCATTTTCAAAAACGCAATTAATTATTAAAGTAAAGTTACTTTAATCGTACCCTAACTTTCTAAAATTCTACAGTTTTGTTAGCTAAAGAAAGGTATTTTGAGTTCAACTGTGTTATTAAAATATCTGGTTGCGGATACAATGCTTCAAAAAAGCCATTATTTTATCCTCTATTAAAAAATATCTACCGGAAGCTTAGAAAATAAATGATATGCACTAATTACCATGATAGAATTTAAAGTTCATAATGTATGTGTATATATAAATAGTATTTTATGGCTTCGCCACCCTCACTCCCATTACGAGCGTGCAGCCTCTATAAAAACTTCTATTGAACAAAATATATTTTTAAAACCACTCCGTTTCAACCCTGCTATGATATTCCTGGATGTGTTTTTGCTGCCTCTGCTATTGCCCAACCCTTTTGCATATACCGGTAAAAAGCATATAGCATGCCAATAAAAATCCCTCCTATCAATCCTATTACTAATACAATACTTAAATGCTTCTTCCCATCCTCTAACGGTGCATGGGGCATATCTAATACCTCAATTACGGGGGTTTGTAACATTAAGGTGGTACGTACGGTTTCTAAATTCTTTACTACTTCGGTGTACAGGGTGGCCAATACAGTACGGTCGCGGGAGGCTAATTCGGTTGGTACCAATAATGATTTTAACGCCGGATTGGCATCGTTAATTTGCATGCCGGCTACCTGGTAGCTTTTGTTGTTCAATAAGGCCAACAGGGAATCAGCCTTTTGCTGCAGGCGGTTTACATTGGCGGCCGATACCGAGGTTTTGATATCAATATACAAATCGCTGGCTTCTCTTACCATGCGCTGTACCAATAGCAACGAAAAATCGGGGTTAATGGAAGTGGCATTAATGGTTATGATGGAACCTTTTTTATTGAGCCGGCTCACCGATACATATTTCTTCGTAACCAATTTATACACTTCGTGCAGCACACTATCCTGCAACAAGCTCATGCTGTTACGTCCGTTTACCCGGTAAAAGTTAATGGTATCCAAACCCGGTTTCTTATGCCAGGCTTTTTTTAGTTTCGTAAAATCTAAAAACAGGTCGGTTAATGTAGGGCTGTCGGGCCGGGTACTGTCTACCTTGCTTAACAATACATGCTCTACAATACGGCGGGAGGTTAAAATGTCGAGAATATTATCGCCTGCAAAAATACTACCGCCACCGGTTAAACTACCCACATCAAACCCAAACTGTGAGGCCAGTCCGGCTAAGCCACCGCCGCCGGGCGATTTTTCTTCTAATATAAAGGTTTCTTCTGCCTGGTAAGCCGGTTTTTGCAGGTAATAATACAATACACCACCGCCAATGCCCAATACAGCAGCTATTAACAGCCATACCCATTGCTGCCGCAGGTAGCGCAAAAAGGCTTTTACCTGTTGCAGTATATCGGCCAGACTATAATATTCTTCTTGTGGTTCGGTTGTTTGTGTCATACACCGTTGCGGCTTGCTTATTTTTTAATTAAATATACCAACGATACAATTAATCCGGCAATAGAGGCAAAGGCAGCACCGGTACTGGCAATTTCGTTAGCCGATGTGCGCTTGCGGATGGGTACATACACTTCTGCCCCCGGTTTAATGGCCGGATAGGTTTTAAAAAACAGAAAGTGTTTGGTACTCCGTATCTCTCCATTGGGATAAATTACATAACTTCTTTTACGGGAGGCATTTTGCTGATAGCCGCCCGACTGGTCAATTACTTTTCTAAAGGTTAAGCCCTTGGTGTACACCACTTTCTGCGATACATATACCCCACCAAAGGATTGTACGGTTTGCAATTGTTTGGGTACTTTAATTACATCCCCTTCTTCTAACAGTAAATTATATACAGAACCTGGGTTGTTCAATGCCTCCCCTAAACGGATACCTACCTGCTTTTTGGCTTCGGTAATGGAAGCTTCTAACTGGCTTTTTTGGGTACTGTCGGTTAAAAGGGCTGCACCATTAGCATCAGTAGTGTTTAAAGCATTACCGCTTTGGGCCTCTAAGGCATTCAGTTTATTATTAATCAGCGTACTATCTGCCGCTGTTTGCTGCTGGTAAGTATTGCGGATGAGGATGGCCCCGGATGGATAGGCATCTTCTTTTAAACCACCGGCTCTTTTAATTACATCACTCAACCGTTCGGTATTGGCTGATACGGTGTATTGGCCGGGATAGAGTACTTCGCCCTGTACATCCACGGTAATCTGGTCTTTATACAATGGTGAACGGCGAACAGAAACAATATCGAAGGGTTGCAGACTGATATTATTGGCGGTATCATTGGCAAGGTTATCGTCGGTTAAATTAATTTCTTTAATAATGGCATAGGCGTTTGAATCGGCCGGATTGGTAGCGGAACGGATACGCCTTGACACTTCAATTTGTTTTAAGCTGGCACCATCTTTTAACCCGCCGGCCATTAAAATTAAATCTTCTACTTTCATATTTTCTGCAAAGGGATACTGAGTGGGTTTATTCACTTCGCCGGTAATGGTTACCCGGTATTTTTCCCGTACATCGGGTATGGCATAAATATGGATGGAATCTTCCCGCTGCAGCGGAATATTGTATTTACCATCCATTACATCCTGCACATTAAAATTCAGGAGCAAAGGCTGGTAATCTTTATCTAACCGGCGGATAACGGCACGGTTTACATACGCATCTTCTCTGGGCTGCACCGCTTTTACCAATTGTTGCAGGGTAGGCATATCGTTTAAGCCATAAGTGCCGGGATGGTACACCGCACCGCTTACCAATACCCTGTTGGCATACAGGTTGGCAATACTATCTACCAATATGGCATCGCCCGATACCAATTTGAATTGTTGGAACTGATTGGCAGGTATGGTTAACATTTCGCGGTTGGCAGTGCCAAAACGTTGTATGCGTACCCTGGCTTTATAGGCAATATCAGCAAAACCACCACTGTATTGCAATACTGTAGAAAGATTATCTGCTGCACCCAGCTCATAAATGGCGGGCTTTTTAATGGCACCTTTAATGGCTACCCGCAATTGATAAGGGGCCACACTAATTACATCGCCATCCTGTAACAAGGCATTTTTAGATAAATCGCCTTTCAGGAGAAAATCATAAAAATCGAAGGCAGTTACCTGTTTGCCATTGCGCATGAGGCTGATGTGCCGCAAACTACCAATTTTATTTGGCCCTCCGGAAACATACAGGGCATTGGCAATGGTTGCAAGGGAAGGCAGTGAATAAGTACCCGGACGGGCAATTTCGCCAATCATGGTTACTTTAATACTTCTAATTTGCCCCAGGGTTACCTGTACAGAGGTATTGCCGGCGGCAATGCCGGGATATATTTTTAATAAAGCACCTTTTATTTTTTTGGTAGCCTCCTCAATGGTTAACCCCATTACTTTTAAAGGGCCGAGATTGGGGTAACGAATATACCCATCGGGGGTTACCTGTAATTTTTTGGTATTTTCAGAATAACCATAAATATCAATCACCAATTCATCGCCGGCACCCAGCACATAATTGGCGGGGGTGGGTATGTTTAAATTAGGTTCGAAGGTGAGGTTATCTTGCGAGAATAAGTCGGCTCCAAATATTTGTAAGCCCATGGCAGAATCGCGATACCCTGGGCCGATAGTGGGTATACGGTTGCGTTTGCTGCTAATATTGCCGCTGCTGTTGCCACTGCCGGTGGTAGCACCAAGGTTCAGTGCCTGAATACGTTGTTTAAGGGTAGCAATTTGATCGTCAGATAAACCTTTTGCACGGGCTTTGGCTACCAGATCGGCTTCACTTAAACCGGACAAATTGGCTTGTTGTACATATTGAATGAGTTGTTGGTCGGTTAATTGATTGATATCAACAGGCAATTGTGCACGGGATAAGAGGGTAAGCAATGCGAAACCCATCATCAGGCAAAAACGAAGCAAGAAGGTTTTGTATGAATGCACCATGCGGGCAGTATTAAGTTTCGTTATAATGAGCGCAAATATAAGGATGTTTGTATTAAACTAAAACAGAATAATTTGGTGTGGTGAAATTTTGGTTTTGCTAAAAATTGGGGATGGGAGTTGGGTAGCAAATGCTACAAAAAAAACGGCGTAGTTGAAAATATACGCCGAGATACGTTTATAAATTTGTAGCTTTTGCTACATCTACAATTCTGCTTTTAAATAATGATTATCCGTAGCCAATGCTACAAAAAAATTCGGCGTAGTTGAAAACATACGCCGAGATGCCATCAATAACAACATAGCTACATTAATAAAAGAAAATACTGGGCGTATGGCTGTGCCTACGCCCTGCTTTTTTGTAGCATCCGCTACACTCAACCAATGATGAAAAAATGATTTCCCGTAGCCAATGCTACAAAAAAAAATCGGCGTAGTTGAAAACATACGCCGAGTTACGGCTTAACTTGTACAAATAATACTGCTATTATAGTGTAAATAGAATAATACAACAATAATGTAATTTTAATAAAACATTTATTATTTATGCCTGATAGTTATGTAATAAAAGACCAAAGTGGCGTTTATTTTGTAACCTTTCAAGTAGTTGCCTGGATAGATGTATTTACCAGAAAAAGGTATTGCGATATAGTAATTGATTCTTTAAATTTCTGCATCGAACAAAAATGTTTAAATGTACATGCCTGGTGTATAATGAGCAATCATGTGCATTGCATATTATCCAGTTCCAATAACACACTATCAAATACTATCCGGGATTTTAAACGCCACACCAGTAAGCAAATTCTTCATTCAATACAAGAAGAGGTAGAAAGCAGACGAATCTGGATGTTATTTCAATTTAAACATGCAGCGCAACAACATGTAAGAAATACTAATTATCAACTTTGGACACATGAAAATCATGCGATATATATGGATCCACATATTAAAGACATGTACACTACAAAATTATCCTACATACATCAAAATCCAGTTAATGCAGGGTTAGTTGAAAATGCAGAGGATTATTTACTGAGCAGTGCAAGAGATTATATTGGCAGACAAGGATTAATAAAAGTTAATTTTATATGAATTCAGATTAAACAGCTGTTTTAAATATTAACTGAATAATCGTAGCGGATGCTACAAAAAAAAACGGCGTAGTTGAAAACATACGCCGAGATGCTTTTAAAACCACATAGCTGAAAAAATAAACGAATTCACTGGGCGTATGGCTGCGCCTACACCCTGCTTTTTTGTAGCATCCGCTACACTCAACCAATGATGATAAAATGATTTCCCGTAGCCAATGCTACATAAAAAATTCGGCGTAGTTGAAAACATACGCCGAGATGCCATCAATAACAACATAGCTACATTAATAAAAGAAAATACTGGGCGTATGGCTGTGCCTACGCCCTGCTTTTTTGTAGCATCCGCTACACTCAACCAATGATGATAAAATGATTTCCCGTAGCCAATGCTACATAAAAATTCGGCGTAGTTGAAAACATACGCCGAGATACATTTATAAATTTATAGCTTTTGCTACATCTACAATTCTGCTTTAAAAAAATGATTATCCATAGCCAATGCTACAAAAAATCGGCGTAGCTGAAAAACTACGCCGTTGTGCATATATACGATTAGGTTAACTTTCGTTGCTTACAAATGATAGCCATTTTGGTAATTCCGTTTTACAAATGCATTGGCAGCATCAAAATTGGTTACCCGCATATTCGCGCCATCCCATTGCAATTGAATATTTCGGCCGGGATAAATAAAGCTATTGGGATTCTTGGGATTGGGCTCCTGAATATTGTAACTTCTAATGGCTAAATTTCCCATAATCACAATTTCTGTTAAGGGACCGGCTAAATCGAAGTTAGAGCTTAGTTCTTTCTGTTCTTTACTGCCATAACCGGCAATACAGGCTTCTACCCAGGCGGCATAATGGCCATTGGCACTGCCAGGAACCCTAGCAATGGTTTGTGGCACATGTACTTCTTCATTTCGGGATAGAGGCAATAATTTAGGATTTTCAGCATAGGTGGAAGCCATCATTTTCCCCTTACTGCCTACAAATAAAATGGCATTGCCGCCATCGCCAAATACATCATTTGGCCCCAGCTCTTCCGGACGGTCGGGTTGTATGCCGCCATCCATCCAATGCAATTTAACGGTGCGGCCATTGACGTTGAACGTTAAGGTAATATGTGAAGCAATAGGACCACTTTCCGGATGAAAGGATCTTGTCCATGGCTTGGTGTATTGTGTAGCCACACTACATTCTGCGGCGGTAGGATAACCCAAACCCAGCACACGGAATGGCGCTTCCATTAAATGGCAACCCATATCGCCCAATGCACCGGTACCATAATCCCACCAACCGCGCCAGTTAAAAGGCAACAGGCCATCCACATATTCTTTTAGGGGAGCTGTACCCTGCCATAATTTCCAATCTAATCCGGCAGGTATATTTGGATCAGGAGCGGGCCAGCCCATACCCTGTGGCCATACGGGACGGTCGGTAAAACAATATACGGTATCTACTTCACCAATAATGCCGGCATTGTACCATTCTCTTAACTGCCGAACACCATCACCGGAAGCACCCTGGTTACCCATTTGTGTTACCACTTTATATTGATGGGCGGCTTTGGTCATGGTACGGGCTTCATAAATATCGTGCGCCATGGGTTTTTGCACATACACATGTTTGTGCAATTGCATGGCAGCCATGGCTATTACCGCATGCATATGGTCGGGGGTAGATACAGATACCGCATCAATGCTATTGTGCATTTTATCGAGCATTTCCCGATAGTCTTTATAATAAGCTGCTTTAGGATAACGGGCACGGCTTGTCTTTGCCATACGGTCATCTACATCGCATAAACCCACAATATTGGCTTTGCCGCTTTGGTAAAAATTCCATAAATCGCTTTCGCCTTTTCCGCCTATCCCAATACCGGCAACATTCAGTTTATCGCTAGGCGCAATAAAGCCTTTGCCTAAAACATGGCGCGGAACAATATAGAAGCCGGTAGCGGCTAATGCAGTGTTGCGTAAAAAATTGCGGCGGGAATGGTTGGTTGTAGCATCGTTCGATTTCTTTTTCATACGGTTGTGTTGATTGATATGGATAAATATGCTTTACACTATTTTGTACAGGCAATAAGGATGAAACTACCAGCGATTGCAGGCCCCATTCCTCTATGCACTTCTTAAAAAATTAGCGCAATGAATGTAGTGATTAATCAAGAATATAAAAAAAGAATTGGGTAAATGGCCATCTGTTTTGTTAGCCGATGAATGTGCAGGAAATGGGAGGAAATGGCGGTCTGTATTCGGTTTGCAACGGGCGAATCTATTTTTTCGCATCAACCTGTTATTAACGAAGCAATGATTTTTTTTGATGAATATCAATTGAAGGTGAAGTGGGATGTGGTGTATGCAGCTGTAATTAAGTATCCCTCGCCGGCCCATTCATCACGCTGTGGTAAGATGTAACATTTTTTGAAGGGTGTAACTAAAAATAGTTAGCCTATTTAATTTGTTATGATGATGCATTGGTTTGTATACCGCAGCATCCAGGAATGGATGGTTTTGGATAAATAGCTTAAAATAACAATAAAAGTAAATCCATCTACCCAAATAAACTACACACAACATTACAGTGCATTGCATATATTTTAAAACGGATTAGCCCCGAAAGCACATTTTGTAATTAACCCAAGTTTCCTAAAATAGAAGC
>JABAOF010018265.1_pt5 | contig 18525 bp, 16 predicted proteins | sample 7062171 | NCBI WGS metagenome assembly JABAOF01 (sample SAMN14538628, study PRJNA623070) | marine sediment metagenome | biome: marine biome [ENVO:00000428]; feature: marine pelagic biome [ENVO:01000023]; material: deep marine sediment [ENVO:00002113] | place: India: Gulf of Khambhat ...
GACGGCGAGTATGAGCAATCCGGAGGCTAAACCGGGAAATGAGGGAACAACATCAGTGGTAAAAGCACAGAGGGTTGGACCAAAACTCGAAACAGCCCAAGCAAACCCCATGAGAATCCCGCTAATTGTTGAGGTCATTTCTGGTACAATCCTGTGTCCCATCACGATGTTTGCTGCATGCCCTCCATGAATTATAAAACCACTCAGCGCAAGAAAAATGAGGCATGGAATAAGCCTGCCTGATTTCCCAAACTGAAGAAAAAGACCAAAGAACGGTAGGAATACAGTTAGGGAAATAAAGAGCAGTTTCCTCGGTCTTAATATATGCGTTAGATGTCCTGCTACGAGAATACCGAGAGCTCCTGCCAGCATAAAAACTGGAACTACGCTGCTATAAACCGCCCGTGAGAAACCCCACTGATCAAAGGTTTTTGCGAGAAAGGTGACAATCGCCATGACAAATGCGGAGCGAAATACCATAATGAAGAAGAGCAATAATATGGGAGTAAACCGTTTTGAGAGTATATTTTTAATTTTACCTAAAATTAGATTTTCTTCAGGACCACGAATCTCTGCTTTGCCATAAAATAAATATACGATTGAGAGGATTATCGTCGGGAATGCCATGTAGAAAGAGTTTTGTGTCCCAAATCTGCTTGTAAAACCTGAAAAGATGGGCTGTGAAAGTGAATAGCCAATAGTCCCTATTGTTGAAAAGATCGCGAAACTCCGGTCCTGTTTTGTATAACCTGCAGCACTTGATATATTTGCCCCAGCTGGATGAAAAAAGGAAGACCCGATGTTTCCAATTAAAACCAATACGAAGAGAAAAGCGTAAGACAAGGTTAATCCGATGAAGGACATGGAAATTGAAGTGAGCAGCAGTCCAAAGAATATCGGTAATTTACCCCTTATTCGGTCAGCAGTATATCCCATGAGCGGCTGCAGGATATTCCCGACAAAAGTGGTAACAGTGGCAATAAGGGCTGCCTTTATGGGGTCTAAGCGTGATATCACGAGATAAATGGCAAAAAAACCCATATAGGAATCAAGGAAGAAGTGCATACTAGCGATAAAAAATACCCTTTTCTTTTCCATGAATGGGTGGCCCCTGATGAGGTGTGACCCAAAGAAAAGATAAGATACTTTTTACCGATTAGGTTGGCAAGTTGTCTTTCATTATTTTGTTCCCCATGTATGGCTTGGTTATTACAATAAATAGTAAAGCTAAAATATGGTTACTAAAGGCTCTATGGACAAAGAAAAACTGAAGAGCAACAGTCAAGGTGCACTCGCTTTCATCCTATCTTTCGTCAAGAGACATATTCCCACAATTCTTGCTGGTGTGGCTGTTCTCATGACTGTCGATCTCATCCAGATAATCATTCCAAAGATCATCCAACGAACTATTGATATTCTTGGCGATTCGTTTTTTTCAAACGAGCTTGTGATAAAAAACACTCTTATCATTCTCGGCCTTGCCTTTGGTATGGTAATTCTACGGTTTTTCTGGAGAATCTTCATTATGGGAACATCCAGAAAAATTGAAAAAGAAGTGCGGGAGGATATGTTTTCACATCTTCAGAGACTGGGATTCTCCTACTTTAACCGGACGCAGACCGGTCATTTGATGGCTCTGATGGTAAATGACGTGAACGCGATCAGAATGGCAACAGGGCCATCCTTCCTCGCCATAACCGATGCCCTGTTTATGGGTTCGCTTTCATTAATTTTTCTCTTTTCATTGAACACGAGGCTAGCATTTTTCACTATTTTACCTCTCCCATGTATTATTTTTATGATTACGAAGTACGGTCCCCTTATTCAGAGACGATTTAAAGCGGTTCAGGAGTCCTTTTCAACGATTTCCTCACACACCCAGGAATCGTTTTCAGGTATCAGGGTGATTAAGGGATTCGTACAGGAAGCCAACGAAATCGATGCGTTCGAAGCAAAGTGTGAAGATTATGTCCAGAAGAATCTGAAGCTCATCAAAGTATGGGGTTTCTTTTTTCCTGCTGTCACTTTCTTTGCAAATCTCTCCCTGGCTATTCTCTATCTCATAGGTGGGAGGACGGTAATAACCGGAACCCTTACATTCGGCGAATTTGTTTCGTTCAGCATGTATCTCGGACTCCTCATCTGGCCGGTCATAGCGATTGGGTGGGTTTTCACTATATTTCATAGAGGAATTGCCTCCGCTAAGAGGATCCTCGAGCTTATCACGGCCCAGCCCGATATTGTTGAGTCTGAAACGGTGAATTTCAAAATCAAACACATCGTAGGAAGGATTGAAATAAATGATCTCAGCTTCAGTTACGACGGTAACGGGCGTCAAGTACTAAACCAAATCAACCTCCACATACCCTCTGGAACATCACTCGGTATAATGGGAAAGCCAGGTTCCGGCAAGTCGACACTCATTGCCTTGCTCTTTCGGTTATTTCCCTTCTATGAAGGCACGATTATGATCGATGGACACAACATTTACGATATCCCGCTGTCTCTCCTCAGAAGTAATATCGGTTACGTTCCGCAGGATCCCTTTCTTTTTTCAGACACCATAAGTAACAATATATCCTTTGGAATCAATGATGAAATGAAGGATTTTTCGGAAGTAAATAGGCTTGCTAAATTGACCGCAATGTTTGATGAGATAGTGGAATTCGGCGATCAATTTGAAACCATAGTTGGCGAGAGGGGGATTACCCTTTCGGGTGGTCAGAAGCAGCGATTATCCATAGCACGGGCGTTGATGATACAGCCGCAGATACTCGTTCTTGATGATGCGCTCTCATCGGTGGATGCGGCTACTGAAAAGGAGTTGCTCAGGAATGTTCGGTCTGAAATGGATGGAAAGACGACGATTTGTATTTCACATCGGGTTTCAACGGTAAAGGACTGTGATAAGATACTTATTCTCGATGAGGGCAAAATAAAGGAATACGGGACCCATCGAGAATTGACCCAAATGGATGGTTACTACAACAAACTCTTTGAACTGCAAAAGCTGGAAGAAAGGGTAAAGGACTGAGGAGTTTAATTTGGAGTACTTTGAAGAAGAAGGAGATGAAAGGGGCAAGCTCTACAATAGGGATGTACTGAAACTTCTCTTCCAATACATCATAAGATATCGGAAGTATCTCCTTATTGCCATTGTTTTTGTTTTTTTCATAACCGGTGCAAACCTCGCCGTACCATTTTTATTCAAAACTATTGTTGATCGCTCTATCTATAAACAGGGACGCATCGTAAACAGATCCCGTTTGGAGGAGAATGGCGTTGACAAGGCAATCGCGCGTAGTATTGGGCGCGGAGTGCCTCTGGAGGGTCCCTTTATTTTCATGTATCAATCTGATCTTAAATTATTTTCCAAAGGGGAGACGAGGAGGTATATCGACTCGGGAGTTTTTTCCTCGGAAAATTATTTGATTGTCACAGGCCCCATCCTTGATTCAGATATCAGGGCAAAGATTGAAAAATTACAGCAGAATGGAGATGTGCGCGCATTCGGTGAACAAACCTACCTCTTCCGAACATCCATATTAAACAGTTTCAGAGTAAGTGAAATTGTGATTTTAAGAAGAAATGATTTTATACGTATAGTGCAACTCATTCTTCTCATTGTCGGAATTCTGCTGGTTCAGTTTGGCTCATCCTATCTCCAGATTATTTTTCTCATGAAACTCTCGCAGACAGCAATGAAAGATTTGAGAAGGGATCTCTTCTCTCATATACTGAGTCTGGAAGTTACATATTTCGACCAAAATCCGATCGGAAGGCTGGTTAACAGGGTCACAAATGATATCGAGAGATTGAATGAATTGTTCTCATCAGTTCTCATTACACTTTTTCAAGACATTCTCTTGCTCATCGGTATTACCCTGATTATGTTTCTGACCAGTGTAACCCTTGCACTCATTGTAGCCATTACATTTCCCTTTCTTATACTATTTACAATCCTCTTCAGAATTAAGGTCAGAAATGCCTACAGGAAGATACGGACAAAGATAAGTGAACTCAACAGTTTTCTTAATGAGACAATAACAGGAATTCGAATCGTACAGATATTTGTGAAAGAACAGGACAATCTTAAAAAATTTATTGGAAAAAATGATGACGTTTACAGCGCACAGATGGATCAGTTATATATAAATGGGATATTCAGGCCGCTCATCGGATTCATGATGTGGTTTGCCATAGCAGCGGTCCTGTACTTCGGAGCACAGGGAATCGTTCAGAACCGAGTTTCCTTTGGTCTACTCGTCATGTTTATTGCCTATATCGAGCGTTTTTTTCATCCCATACGGGATCTCTCTGAAAAGTTCGACATCATGCAGAGTGCAACTGCTGCCGGAGAGAAAATACTTTCCATCTTCAAGGCGAAGGCCGTGCAGGAAATTGCAGTAGCCAATAGACCAATGGGGAAGACTCCTGGTAATGAGCTGTTTAGGGTGTCACCAGAGGCAGATAGGCTTGATTTCAGGGGAAAGATAGAGTTTAGGGACGTCTGGTTTTCATACAAGCCCGGCGAGTGGGTTTTACGAGGAATTTCATTTACCGTTAATCATAGGGAAACCCTCGCAATAGTTGGTGAAACAGGGGCGGGAAAGTCAACGATTATCAATATTTTATCGAAGTTTTACCGCATACAGAAGGGACAGATTCTCATTGATGGCATTAATATAGAGGATTTACCATATGATATTGTGAGGAAAAACATTGTTGCCGTCATGCAAGATGTTTTTCTTTTTTCGCGAAAGGTAAGGGAGAACGTAACACTCGGGGGTCAATACAGGGATGCTTGGTTTCGTGAAGTTTCGGGTATTACACATGTAGACCGGTTTATCGATTTACTTCCCCACGGGCTGGATGAGCAGGTGATGGAGCGCGGTGCAACCTTCTCGGCAGGAGAACGCCAGCTCCTCTCCTTTGCCAGGGCCCTCTATGCTGATCCAGCAATTCTCGTACTCGATGAAGCAACATCGAGTATTGATACCGAAACTGAGCGGTTGATACAGGATGCCATAATCGGGTTGATGAAGGGAAGGACCTCTATTGTTATAGCCCACCGTTTATCGACTATTAAGCATGCGGATAGGATCGTTGTTCTGGAAAAGGGGAGAGTTGTCGAAAGAGGTGGACATGAGGAGCTTCTTGCAAAAGAGGGACTGTATCACCGCCTCTATAAGCTTCAATTCGGGTCGCTCTCGTGAAGAATACGATAATACTGTTGTTCAACCCGGTACATCCTACTATTTTAGAGTGATTACAATATAGGCGAGGTATAACTGATTGGAGGAACGAGGAAAGGAGTAGAGGATATGGTAGCAGAAAACCTGAGGCCAAAAAAGCTCTGGAGTTATTTCGAGGAGATATCTCAAATCCCACGGCCATCGAAAAAGGAAAAAGCAGTTTTAGAATACATCATTCGATTTGCAAAGGAATATGGTCTCCATTATCGTCAGGACAAGTTGGGAAATGTTTTGATCACCAAACCTGCCTCGAAGAGATTTAAAAATACACCAACCGTGGTGCTACAGAGCCACGTAGACATGGTGTGCGAAAAAAATAGTGAGAGTGCACACGATTTCAGTAATGATCCCATCAAGCTCGAGATAGCCGGGGAGTGGGTGAGGGCAGCTGAGACTTCTCTGGGAGCAGATAACGGAATTGGAGTAGCGGCGATGCTCGCAATCCTCACTGATGATTCAATTCAACATGGAGAGCTGGAGTGTCTCTTTACCGTTGAAGAGGAGACCGGACTAACGGGTGCGGTACATCTCGATCCCTCAATGATCAAGGGTCGATTTCTCATCAACCTTGATACCGAGGAGGTTGGTGCAGTCTATATCGGATGTGCAGGAGGCAGGGATAGCGATATCTATCTACCTATGGTTGTGAAAAAACCGGGAGATGAAATGGGCGCCCTTCAGATAGGTATCACAGGATTACAGGGCGGGCATTCAGGTGCGGAGATTCATCTTGGTAGAGCGAATGCGATTAAGTTGATGGCCCGTATTCTCTATTCATTTAAAAAGTACGCTGAATTCTTCATGTCATCTATACATGGTGGTGATAAGGACAACGCCATTCCACGAGAGACCTTTTGCATAATTATTTTAGAAAAAAAGAATCTCCATACGATAAGGCGTTCCTTTAAAGAGTTCTCATCAAAGTTAAAGGAAGAGTTGGGTGTTGTTGACCCTGCTGCTCGATTTGAAATTCATGAGCACTTACTACCTCCATCGATGTTTGATCTGCAGTCTACCCAAAATCTTATCAATCTCCTTATGAGTATGCCCCATGGTGTGATATCAATGAGTATCTTATTTAAGGATCTTGTTCAGACTTCAACAAATATCTCCTCCATAAAAACAGAGGATAAAAGAATACACATACATTCGAGCCACAGAAGTAGTGTGGAGAGTGAGCTGGAATGGGTGTGTGATCACCATGTAAGTCTTTCAGGGCTTGCTCGTGCTCATATAGAGCAAGACGATGGTTATCCCGGTTGGGTTCCCGATCCGGATTCCAGTCTCCTAAAAATCGCAAAAGCTGCAGTAGAAAGGGTGCTGGGAAGGGAAGCGGATGTCAGGGCAATTCATGCGGGTCTTGAGTGTGGTGTTATCAAAAAAAAGTTCGAGGAAATGGAAGCGATTTCCATCGGTCCCACAATCAGGGGTCCGCATTCACCCAATGAAAGGGTGCACATTGCAAGTGTACAGAATTTCTGGGAAATACTTATTCACACACTGCGTGGTATTGTTTCTGATGCAGAGGAGTAGATAATTTTAGAGTAAATTTATGAGGGGAGGATAAATTGTGTGCCTTTCAGCAGTTTATGTGGACAAGAGGGAGGATCAAGCGGTTATCGTTCAGGAGGCGTCTCTAGTACAGCTAAGCGGTGAGGGAAGCGTGCTGATCGATACACTTTTTGGAGAGAAGAAAACCATGAAGGGTTACAGAATCAAAGAGGTAAACTTTCTAAAAAATTATCTGATTCTCGAGAGAGGGGAATAGGCAGATGGTGGGCGGTTTAGGCGAAAAAGACAAATTGGAAGCCATCCTCGATTACTGGATTGAGCATAATGAAGAGCATGCCAAGGAAAATTTAAAATGGCTCAAGAGGGCGGAGGAATTTGGCAATCTGGAAGTCGTGAATGAGCTCCGTGAGGTAATGGAAATCTCTGAAGAAATAGTACACCATGTACGGGAGGCGAAAAAGAAACTCGACGTTCAGGATTTGGAATCCGGAGCAGAAAATATCCCGTCCCATTCTGGGGACGAGCATCCGCCCCACCGCCATCTTTCTCTTCATCCGATAGGGACTTTACGGACACCTTATCCGACTGGAACCAGTTTTGCATCTATGAAGGGAAAGGCTGCCGATTGCAGGATATTTTTGGATAAACAATTTGTGCAAGGCCTTGAGAAGCTCGATGCCTTTACCCATATTATTGTTTTATTCTACTTCGATCGGCTCGATGATGAACCAACTATGACGGTTGCACCCCAAAGGGCAGGTGAGAAGAGATCCGGAATCTTCGCAAGTGGATCCCCAAATAGACCAAATCCTATTGGCATGAGCATAGTAAGACTGAAAAAAATTTCCGGTAATGTAATCTTAACAGAGGGCATAGATGCATACGATGGATCGCCACTTCTCGACATTAAGCCCTATGCCGAAGGTCCCATCAAGGGCTGAAAGTCCTGTCAAGTATTGAGGTAAGTGATGCATAAGCGCACAGCGGTTAGAGAGGAAAATGTGAGTGGTTTGAGGAACGATATGTACGAATGGTCATTCAGTACGGGAGNNGTGTTCTGTACGATGATCTCTTTACTTGTCTTTGGTGCTTCCTTTCAGATAGCAGTCCCGCAGGACACCGCTGGAGCTGTAGGTCGTGATTATCCATATTCCCTCGAAGATTTTTATTCTGCAAACAAAGAGCTTGACTATCTGGTGAACCGGATAATGGGAACGCTTTCCTCAAAGGAAATGATATCCCAGATGATCGTATCCTCCAACGGTAATAATCAGGGATCATACCGTAAGGTGCTTCGTCTTGTTCGTGAAGGCAGAACGGGTGGCGTCATGTTCATTGGTGTTACCACTGATGAGATCAGACAGTTTATACAGGATTTCAATGAGGCTTCCGCGAGTAATTCTCTTCTTTTGCCAATTTATTCGATCGATGGAGAGCCCATTCTCATTCATGAAAGAATAACCGATATTGAGCGAATTGAGGGTGCACGTGAATTGCGAACGGAAAGAGAAACTCGGGAAATTGCAACTCAGATAATGCTTTTGATGAGAGATCTTGGAATCCACGTTAATTATGCACCGGTCTGCGACCTGTCCTTCAATAGAGAAATCATAAGAAATCGGTCTTTCGGTAGAGAACCTGAACGAGTTTCCCAATTGGCAGAATTATTCATTCAAATTATGCAGAACGGCGGCGTTGTTGCAACTGCCAAACATTTTCCCGGCCATGGAACTGCTGTGGGCGATTCCCATGAGGGACTTGTGTTTGTTGATGGAGATCCCCCGGAAATACCCATTTTCATGGATGTGATTAAGAGTGGCGTCATTTCGATAATGGTTGGACATATTGCGGTGATAAACTCACCAGTGTACGGAACTCAAGGTATGCCCGCTACTCTTTCAATCAAGAGTATTAGCGGTGTTCTAAAAAACCAGCTTGGATTCAGGGGTATCGTTGTGACCGATGCATTGAACATGGGTGCAGTGCAGTTTTTCGATTTTCCAGCACTGCTGGCGGTAAAAGCGGGTTCCGATATGGTACTCCTTCCGGAGGACGAACTCTCTTTTATTGAATCGGTGGAGCGTGAGATGGAACTGGAAGAACAATTCCGACTTCAAATTTTCGAATCGGTAAGGAAAATAATCAGATTAAAGGTATGTCTTGGGCTCATTAACAACAAGAAGCTTGAAAAATTGGGCGAATTTGACGATATATTCTGATAAGGTGATATATAATAGCACAATCAGTTAAGAGAATGTCGGATCAAAGTGCATGCGCAATGAAACTCAGAGATTGAGGGAAATAATCCGGCTCGATACAGAATTGTCGACAGTTCAGGACCTCGATATTCTGCTTGAGAGGATACTTAATGAGGCACGGAAAATTCTGAGTGCTGATGCCGGCACCATATATATAAAAGATGAAAATGATCTCGTATTCAGCTATACTCAGAATGCAACCCTCCAAAAAAGACTTCCTCCCGGCCAGAAGCTCATTTATTCAACTTTCAGAGTAGAAATAAGCAAAAAGTCAATCGCTGGCTATGTGGCAGCAACGGGAGAGCTCCTCAACATACCAGATGTCTACCGGATCAACACCAAGTCTCCCTACCAGTTCAACTCGAGTTATGACCGTGTATCGAAATACAAAACGACGTCGATGCTCACGGTTCCCCTTCAAAACAACAGAGGTGACATTCTCGGTGTCCTGCAGATTATCAACAAGCACGATCCAGCCGGTACTGTACTGGCTTTCGATTCGGAGGATGTCATTGTTTGTCAGCACTTTGCGAGTACAGCAAGTATGGCTCTACAAAGGGCACAGTTGACCCGTACACTTATATTGCGAATGATAGCAATGAGTGAGCTTAGGGATNNATCGAACTTTTTGAAAAGTGGGCGAGGCGCAGATCGATGTCCCCGGATGAAATAAATAAAAAGCGGGATACATTGAGAATGGCAGCAATGCTCCACGATGTTGGGAAGGTGGCAATATCTGATATTATCCTGAAAAAACCCGCCGAATTCACATCACGAGAGAGAAAGATAATGGAGGCACACACCTATCTCGGCGCTCGACTGTTTCTCAACAAGCAGTCGGAGATGGATGAGATGGCTGCTGTAGTTGCACTTACTCATCATGAAAACTGGGACGGCACGGGTTATCCCGGTCGAGTGGATATTCGAACAGGAAAACCGCTCAAAGTTAAAACCAGAGGTGAATCTACGAGCCTCAAAGGTGAAGAGATACCTATATACGGCAGGGTAGTTGCCGTGGCCGATGTGTACGACGCTCTTCGCTCTAAAAGGGTGTACAAGGAAGCATGGTCAGAGGAGGACGTTCTCCACGAGATGCAAAAACTTTCGGGCACGAAATTTGATAAGGATGTGGTTGAAGCCTTTTTCGATTCACTTGAGGTGATTCGATCAATTTCAGCCCGCTACCCCGATAAGGAATAGATTTAAAGTAAAGAAGCTGCCAGACTTCTCAGATGACGAACTCCCTTTATTACCGATTCCAGGCTGTTTCGTGAGTTGATTTCCAGAGTCAGTACAGAAAGGGAGCTGAACTGTTCGAGAATGGAAGGTAAATCGAGCGTTCCCTCTCCTGGGGGGTAATGATCGAGTAGACTCTCGTCTATATCGTGTACATGAACACCACCGCACCTACCAGAAAATCGGTTCTGCCAACTGTCCATAGAGACAAAACCAAGAGCATCGAGTAAATAGGTATGACCGATGTCATGCCAGTATCCCAGGTTGGAATAGGGGAGTGTATTTAGAATAATTTCAAGCTCATCGGGCAGGGGAATCTCATAGTAATGAATACGGGTTTCTATTAAAAAATGTACCTCAGGAAATCTCTGACAGAGTACCCCGAGTACATCCATGACCGAATCGAGATATTTACTGCCGAGGAGTTTTCTCTTCCTCCTTAATTCATGAAATTGTTCCTCAAGGTTGAGGGGGCTCTCACCGTTAATAAATCTTCTCTTATATGATAGGAAATCGGTTCTGAGTGTTTCATCTTCAACTCTACCAGTATGGATGATGACAGCTCTGTTACCAATCTGGAGCGCCCACCGGGCTGTTTGAGCCAAGAGCTCAATCTCCAGAAGGCGTCTGGTCCTGTCCAGGCTTGCAAATTCAGGCAGGTAGTATGTTTCGTGAATCTCCTTATCCGGATAACAAACGGCATGCATCGATGTTACCGGCATACCCTCTTCACCGATGATTTTTTCGAGAGCTCGGAAAAAATCACCCGTTCCCTTGCTTCCAATCTCTAAAGCGTCTATATAGGGGAGTATATCTCTGATACGATCGATTTTTCCATCTGCCCAGGATGTTGAAAAAGCGAGCTTCATAACATAATCCTCATCAGGTACATTCGCCCACAAACCTACTATGTGAATGGTTAAAAGTCGACATTAATGAATACAGCAGGGGGTGATTGCGTCCTGAAATGGATAAATCATTTGACTCATTAAAAAATGATGCTATTTTATCATCGAATCCAATGATTTTTTGACATAATTCCCCATGAAGGGCTCAAGGTCCTGTACAGGGAACTCTAGTATATATATCCAAGACTACATATAAAGGAGCAATGTAAATGACCGAACTGGAACAGCAATCCATCAACACTATCCGTTTTCTGGCAGTTGATGCAGTACAAAGGGCAAATTCCGGTCATCCGGGACTTCCTATGGGTGCCGCTCCAATGGCCACCGTTCTTTGGAAAGAGTTTTTAAAACACAATCCTGTCAATCCTCAATGGACTGATCGTGATCGGTTCGTACTATCGGGCGGGCACGGTTCAATGCTACTCTATGCCCTCCTCTATCTAACTGGATATAAAGATATGACCATAGATCAGCTGAAATCTTTCAGACAATGGGGCAGCATTACAGCGGGTCATCCAGAGTCAAACCTGACACCAGGGGTTGAGGCAACTACAGGTCCTCTGGGCCAGGGAATTTCCAACGCAGTAGGAATGGCAATTGCTGAGAGATTCCTTGCGAGTACTTTCAATCGTAAAAATTTTTCTATCGTAGATCACTATACCTATGTTCTGGCATCGGATGGCGATATGATGGAAGGTGTAGCATCCGAGGCATCTTCAATTGCCGGTCATCTGGGGCTTGGAAAACTCATCGTCCTTTATGACGACAATAACATATCTCTCGCTGCGCCTACCAGTGTTTCCTTTACCGAGGATGTTACCAAGAGATTCGAGAGCTACGGCTGGCAGGTTTTAAAGGTCGAGAATGGCAATACAGAATTGGATGAGATCAGAGAAGCACTGAAACAAGGTATCGCAGAAAAAGAGAAGCCTACACTGATACGGGTAAAAACGACAATCGGATTTGGAAGTCCAAACAAAGCTAATACTCATGATGCACACGGTTCTCCACTCGGAGAGGAAGAAGTTAAAGCAACGAAGCAAAACTTGGGATGGCCTCTTAGCCCCAGCTTCTACGTACCTGACGATGTTCTAGAGGATTACCGTAAAGCGGTTTCTGCAGGCAAAGAAAGTGAAGCTTCGTGGAACCAAATGTTCCAGAGGTATAAAAAGGAGCATTCCCAACTCGCACAGGAGTGGGAAATGATATGGGCTGGAAAGCTTCCAAAAGATTGGGAGAAAAAGGTTCCCGTGTTTTCAGCTGAAGAGGGACCACTGGCGACAAGAAAAGCATCGGGGAGTATCATAAATGCCCTTGTACCTGTAATAAAAAACTTTATTGGTGGGTCAGCGGACCTCGCTCCCTCAACCAATACCTATATGAAGGGCATCGACGAGCAGCAGAGGGACACGCACGGCGGACGTAATATCCGTTTTGGCGTACGCGAGCATGCCATGGGTGCAATTGTAAACGGTATTGCCTATCATGGAGGCCTGATCCCTTTTGGGGGCACCTTCCTCACCTTTTCCGATTATATGCGTGGTTCCGTACGGCTGTCTGCACTTTCTCATCTGCACACGATCTGGATCTGGACCCACGATAGTGTCTGGCTTGGAGAAGACGGCCCTACCCATCAATCGGTGGAGCACAATGCATCACTTCGTGCCATACCGAACCTTACCGTGATACGTCCGTGTGATGCAAATGAAACGTCAGTAGCCTGGAAAGTGGCACTTGAGCATAAAAGCGGTCCGGTTGCACTAATTTTGAGCAGGCAGGGATTGCCGGTACTGGATAGGAAAGTTTACGGTAAGGCCGAAGGTCTGGCAAAGGGGGCGTATGTTCTTTCTGATTCAGAAGGTAAGCCCGATGTTATCCTCATTGCCACGGGATCGGAAGTTGAACTGGCTCTCCAGGCAGAGGATCTCCTGAACCGGAAGGGAGTTCAATGCCGGGTTGTATCGATGCCGAGCTGGGAGCTCTTTGAAGAACAGAGCGAAGATTACAGACATAGTGTGCTCCCACCTGATATAAGGGCACGTGTTGTTATCGAGGCAGGAGTCAGTCTTGGATGGCATAAGTACGTAGGTGAAAAGGGGAGGATTGTGTGCCGTGATGATTTTGGTGCATCTGCGCCCCTCAAGGCTTTGCGGGAAAAGTTCGGTTTCACACCCGACCGTGTGGTAGATGAGGCCCTGAAGGCGTTTGCAGCAGCAAAAGCGTAATCGATTTTACCCCTTAAAAAATTTTTTTCTCAGGATATGTGCAGCTCGAACCAATGGTCTCAGTTTATCCAAGGCTCAGTCAATTGTAGAAGGCTCGAACGCATCGGGAGTAAAACCGAAATCAGGATTGAGCGTTATACGCTGGAAGCTCACAGCTTTCACGGCTGCTGAAACTTTCGCCGAAATATCATCCAGTGGAGTGATTTTTTCCTTTCTTACATCGATTACACCCATGCCCAGAGAGAGATGGTCGGGAAGCAATTGTAGGTCATCTACTTCACCTGTTTGGGTGTAGGCAAATTCCAGATTGACCTGACCAATTTTTGCTGTTTGCAGGTAGGGGAGGAGTGGTTTATAATTTCCAATCACATCACTCTTCCTTTTATAAACGCTGTGACTGCAATGCAGGTGTACTTCCGCTCGCAAGCCCCCGGTAACTCTATTCAGAGCACTTATTGCTCTTGGCAGCTCATTAGCGGCGTTCCATTTGCGGTGCAGTCTCTCGTCATGTATACGCTGACCTTCAGTGAATCGAGGATCACAAAAATAGGTCAATGACGGGTCGTCGATCTGAATGATATCAATACCGACATCCGCAAGTTTTTTTGCCTCAATTCCTATTACTTTCGCAAGATGGTCCATGAAATGTTCTCTCGTTCGGTGTGCGTCGCGACTGTAGTTTTCGTGCCAGTATCTGGTTGCAATAAGAAACGGACTTGGAAGCGCAAACTTGTGCAATATTCTATGACGAATCATGAGTAACTGTGCTATACTATTTTAAATTAAATCTTATCAATATTCGATTGGGGTTTGCTAAATGTCTGAGAGGGAAAAATCAGGAGTGGGTTCGGACCAGAAGTATTGTGAAAACTGTGGAAAGTTGATCGATGAAAAAGCTGTTATCTGTCCAAAGTGCGGAGTGCCTCTCGGTGCATATAAAAAGATATTAGAGAAGAGAAATGATGCCAGTGAGAAATCAAGGCTGGTTGCGCTTCTCTTTGCCTGGTTTTTAGGAGTATTCGGTATCCATCGATTCTATGTCGGTAAGGTTGGAAGTGGAATAATATGGATTATCACCTTAGGTCTCTTCGGTGTCGGTACTCTTGTTGATCTTATTTTAATCGCAATGGGAAAATTCAAGGATAAGGAGGGAAAACCTCTTCTGATTTGGGTCATCGATTGACCCTCACTCTATCAAGAAACACGAACGGCTAATCCGATTAGACGTTTGCACTTTAAATTTTTTTATTCTCATTCTCCTTCAGGTGAGGAATCACCCAATTTCCCACTCATGGAAAGATAAAATATTCCGAAACTTAAGTAAAGACAACCTGCAGGATGCGTATAATGAAAGAGAACTACATCAAACTGCTGGCATCTATGGAAACGCTTGTAAACCTTCACCGAGAACTCATCTCTGTTGAGCAGCAGAAGATTGATATGATAATCGACCAGAACTGGGGTGATCTGGAGCGGCTGGTAAACGAGAGCGAAAAAGTACTAAAGGATATTGAAAATTCGGAGATGTCGAGGGTCAAATTAATCGAGTCGTTAGGCTGCAGTAAAGATACATCTCTCTCCCAGATCGCGGAGCATCTACCAAAAGAGATCGGTGAGGATCTTTTAAAATGTGGTGAGAATCTCCGCTCCCTTATGCTACAGCTGAGAATTCTAAATAGTAGGTGTGAACAACTCATTGGGAGCAGTCTTGAGGTTATAGACTTCACTCTCTCGATGATGTCCGGAGCTGTGCGTGGAAAGACCTACAAACCGGATGGGGAGGAGAAAAAGGTGGAAGATGGCCATACTGCGCTGGTGTTTGATCTAAAAGCCTAAGTAAAGAGGCAACTATGTTATCAACTTTTTCAGGAATCGAACTGGGTAAGAAGGGACTCATAACCCATCAGGCAGCAATCAATGTTACCGGCCACAACGTAACCAATGCCGAAACAGAGGGCTACTCCCGCCAGAAGGTGACGTTGGAAGTTTTTGATCCCCTCTATATACCAGGTCTAACACGTGAAAACACACCAGGACAGATTGGCCAGGGTGTGCAGGTAGAGAAGATTCTCCGGGCTCGGGATATGCTCCTCGAAGACAGAATTCTCAGCGAAAAAAATGGTTTATCATACTGGAAAACTCTCAGTGACTGGATCTACCAGGTAGAGCTCATCCACAATGAACCATCGGACAGGAGCATTATGTACGTGCTTGACAAGTTCTGGGCCTCCTGGCAGGATCTTGCAAATAACCCTGAGGAAATAGGTTCACGGGAGGCAGTACGGGAAAACGGTAGTGCTTTAGCTCGTCATATCAACTACAATTTTCAAGCCTTGAAAGCTCTTAGGGACAATATTGAGCGAGCAATCGAGATGCGTACAGAGGAGATCAACGATCTTGCACGCCAGATCGCCAAGCTGAATGAGGAAATTCTGCGTTCTGAATCCACAGGTGATAATCCAAATGATCTCTGGGATAAACGGGATCTCCTTGTAGAGCGGCTTTCAAGCCTCGTGGATATAAGAATCGGACGAAGCGATCAGGATGAATTTATTGTATACATAGGTGGGAAGCACCTCGTTCAGGGAAAACATTTTGAACAGCTGATATTGGATAGAAATCCGAATAATGAGGGATATTCGGATATTCGCTGGAAGGTCGACGGATCACTTTTGAATCTGAAATCAGGTGAATTGAAGGCCCTGCTCGATGCCAGGGACATCGAGGTTAAGTATCAGATCGATGCTCTCGATGCATTTACAGCCAGCCTGATGGATCTTGTCAACTCGATTCACCGGCAAGGATTTGGTCTAAACCTGAGAACTGGTTTGAATTTTTTTAATGAAAAGCAGATTTCAGCTAACCTGCTCGGCGACTACGACTTTGACCGAGATGGATTTATCGATGGGACAGCTCTATTCAGAATTGCAGGGAACAATGTCGTTGATCATGGGGATGTTGTGGGTCTACAGGGCACCATTACGCTAAATGACGGAATAATCGTTGATTATACGAGGACCGATACAGTTGCTGATATAGTGACAAGGGTGAATAATGCAGGTGCAGACGTGAAGTTGTTCATCAACGGGGAGGGCAAGCTGGTTGTCAAATCAGACACACCTCGCCTAGCGATCTCGCATTTGGAAGATTCTGGTGATTTTCTCGTGGGGTACTCTGGGGTGCTTAGGAGAAGTGGTGAGGAGGGTAGTTTTGACGTCGGTGAGGCAGGTATGGCTGCTGCTATTTCCGGGGAATTCATGATAACACCCTTCATTCATCCCTCATCCTGGATCAGTCTGGATGATAGTATAGCAAATGAAGTTGAGTCTATTGCTGCGAGTGCGGGAACCGATACTGATGGAGATGGTATTCCCGACCTAACGATGGGTGCAGGCAATGGCGACAACGCCCTGAGTATTGCGGGCATTCGGTTTCAAAGAGCTGTTATGGGTGGAACTGAAACGCTCAATGAATTTTTTCAGAGTATCATTGCTGGGACAGGGCTCAGAGGAGAAGCAGCGCAAAGTGAGAATCAGAACAGGGATCTCATCGTAGAAAATCTCATCAATCTGAGAAAATCAATATCCGGAGTTAATATCGATGAGGAACTTGTAAATCTAGTGAAATTTCAGCATGGCTATGCGGCTGCTGCGCGTTTTATTACAAAGGTAGATGAAATGCTCGATCTGCTTATTAATAGAATGATGTAGTAAGGGAGGAATATGGTGAGTATGCGAGTATCGTCCAACATGATAGGGGACAATCTTATAAATGTGACGAAAAAAAATACCGAGAAAATGCTCCGGTTACAAAACAATCTCTCAACAGGGGTGAAACACAGAATACCTCGAGAGGATCCAATCGCAGTTAGTCATTCAATTAACTACAAGCGGGTGCTATTTGAACTCGGTCAGTTCGAGAAAAATGTGGATGATGGCATATCCAGAATCAATGTGGCGGAGACGGCTCTTGCTAATGCAACCGATATATTGCAAAGAATACGTGAGCTGGGAGTACAAGGAGCAAATGGTGTCTATACGAAAGAGGATAGGGCCAAGATTGCAACTGAGATAGATCAGCTCCTGAATGAGCTTGTCTTTATTGCAAACGCGAAATACAAGAGCAGGGCCTTGTTCGGAGGGAATGATACATTGGAAAATCCGTTCAGGGCTAACCGAAGTTTCTCTAAATATGCCGGTAAGGAAGTTATCGACCGTGTTGAGTACTATGGAGATATCGGTGAGCAGAATAGAGAAATAGCCAGAGAAGATATTGTCTCAATAAATGTACCTGGTAATGAAGTTTTTTGGGCAGAGCAATCATCGCTGTTCTCTTCCGTGGATGCGAGAAACTATATTGTGCCTGCTGATTCAAAAGTACGAATTAATGGAGTACCAATTCATTTCAAAGCAGGTGACAACATCGAAATGATCGTTAATCGTATCAACAATGCGCCCGTGCCGGTAAGAGCATCGGTAAATCGTATGAATGGAGGTATTATCCTCGAAACATCGTCTGCAAGGGACATCTGGATCGAGGACATTGAGGGGAGCACCCTCATGCAGGATATCGGAGTAATTTCTGGAGCCAACCCGCCCAAAAACCTCTCTCCAACTGCAAGACGATTTGGCGGTAATTTGTTTGATATGGTTATGAGAATAAGGAACTCGCTGTACATGGATGACCCAGAAGATGTTGGATCAAGGGCACTGGGCGGTATCGATCTTGCTATAGAAAATCTTCTCAAGTACCGGACTGAACTGGGAGCCCGATCGAACAGACTCGATATGGTAAAAGCTCGAATAATCCAGGATACAACCAACATGGAGGATATTATTTCGAAAAATGAGGATGTTGATATTGCAGAGGCAATCACAAAATTGCGTATGCTCGAGCTTGTTCATAGATCAGCTCTCGGCGTAACAGCACGGGTCATACAACCAACATTATTAGACTTTTTAAGGTAAGGAGTTTCTCATATGAAGATTAAAACAAAGCCTTATGGTGAGATTGAAGTCAGTGAAAAACAGAAACTCTGTTTCCCAGATAGCATTATCGGCTTCGAGGGAATTCATAACTACTATCTCCTCGACTCCCGCGAAGGCCCTTTCTACTGGCTTCAGGCTGCCGA
>JABAOF010004014.1_pt4 | contig 18524 bp, 18 predicted proteins | sample 7062171 | NCBI WGS metagenome assembly JABAOF01 (sample SAMN14538628, study PRJNA623070) | marine sediment metagenome | biome: marine biome [ENVO:00000428]; feature: marine pelagic biome [ENVO:01000023]; material: deep marine sediment [ENVO:00002113] | place: India: Gulf of Khambhat ...
TCCGAGCGCGTTGGTTGCTGTCTGCCGTGTCGCTTGATCCTTGAAGCGGAGCTTGAGGTAGGGCCGACGTCGTTGCGGTCGCAACACCGAGCACTGCCAGTCTTCGACGTCTGGCAGCACTTCCTTCACCTTCTCGGTGATTACGTGCTGCGCGTTTGGAATGAAGAACGGGTCATTCACCGCCCACTGCACGATCAACGCAAACGGGTAGAGCGCGGGGCAGTCCGCGATCCGCCCGTAGTAGGGATCGACCGTCGTGTTGTCGATGAGGTAGCCCATTCGTCACCCCGCGCCGACGGCTTAGGGGGCGCCGTACTGAGCCGGCTTCTTCGTGCGCAGGGCCGCAGCCTTGCTCTTACTCTTCATCGTGCCGTCGCCGCCGTACTCCGGCTTGGGTTGTGGCCGATACGCGGAGTTGGGATCGCCGTGCCGCTCGTCGTCGGGACCGGGGCCATAGTCCATCCCAGCATCCGGCGTACTCTTCGCGCCGCCGCCAGCCTCGTCTAGCGTCTTGAGGGGCCGGCGGGTGAGCGTCATCACGCCCTCGGTAATGCCAGCCAGATGGTCGAACATGCTCATGGTCAGAAGCTCCTAGATCGAGGTGACATCGACCTGCTTGAAGTAGGCGTCGTACACGCCGAACGACGCGATGGAGACGTAGATCTCGCCCTTCAGGGTCGAAACCATCGACACCAGGTCGAGGGCGTTACCAGTGCCGGGCAAATCGAACTTGATCTTGCCGCCGGCCGGAATGAGGATGCTGCTGCCGGGCGCAACCGCAGGACCGGTAGCCGTCTCGACATCTTCGCGGTTCTGGCCGCTGCGGATCTCCACCTCGGCATCACGATGTGCGCCGATGTAGAGCACCGCGTCCTGTGCAAGCTGGTCGCGGTGGACGATCATCAGTTCGTCATTCGACGAGACGAGCGGATAGTCGGTGTTGCGGACGTGAAAGTCGGCCATTTGGGTTACTCCCCGACGAAGATGGCTTCTACTTCGGTCTCGTTCGGGCCGGTGGAGATCCAGACACCGGTGATGCCACTGTCAGAGCACAACCAGCCGTCGCCGGGGCCGAACAGGAAGCCCGTGTCCGTCACGTTGGAGAGCTTGACGGTCACTTCCTGATCCACTCGCAGGAACAGCTTCTTGATCTGGGCAACGCCACCCGCGCCTAGCTGCACATCGGAGAGGCTGCCCGCGATCTTCTGCNNTCCTCAAACGACTGCTCGACCTTTGTGACCTTCTTGGCCTCGACGACGGCGGAGGCGTTCTTGATCTCGAAGGTGCCTTCGAGCTTGACTGTCTTTGCCACGGCAATGCTCCGTCCGGTCTGTTACCGATGGTCCTCTGTTGAAATGATTCTACAGCGTGGATGCATCTAGCGCGATCACTCGCTCTCAGTCTTCTTCTTCGATCGACGCTTGCGCTTCTTGGCGGCTGGCTTCTTCGCCGGTTTCTTCTTGGCCGGCTTGGCGTCGGCGTGAGTCGATCCGACTCGATGCACCGTCTTGCGTGCGGGATCGCGCGGGAAAGCTGGCAAGTGTTCCTTGTCAGGTGATGGTGGCGGGGCAACCTCGATCGCCTCCGCCACAATCTGCGGCTCCTTGGGGAAAGCGGGCAAGTGAGCAGGAATCGGCTGCGGCTGCTCCGCCTTCTCGGCCAGTGCGTCGGTTTCCTTGCTTCGCGGGAACGTGGGGAGCGGCGCCGGCTTCGTCGCGAGCTTGGCGCCCGGAGCCTTCTTGCCGCCTTCCAAGGTCACTCGGTAGATGCACCGCTCGATGGCGCGACCGTGCGTAACCATGTAGCGACCGGCTCCGAAGGTGTCACCGAAGAACACATCCCAAGCGTCCTGGGAGGGTCGCCACGAGTTGAGTCTGGGCTGCGGCGCACCTTGTGAGCCATGTACGACCTCGACAACACAGGTACCGCCGGTCGCCAGGCAGTTTGCGAGCACCTCCATCGACACCGCCGGATGTGTGCATTCCTCCAATCCCTCGGGCCAGAGGATCAGATCGAACTGTCCCAGTGGAACGCCAGGCTTCGGCCAACCCAACCGCGAGTCGAGAGCGGCCCCGTCGTGCACCTCGCCCAGCAGCTTGAGCACCCGGCGGAGCGCGTTGTGGTAGCGAGCACGCGGCTCGATGGCGACCACCTCGGCTGCGCCTGCCATCAGAAGCTCGGCGACAAGCCCACCGTTGCCCGCGCACACGACCGCGCAACGCTTGCCGGCCGGCTTCTCCACGGCGAGGCGGCGGCACACGCCCTCCAGGTAGTCCTTCGCGTTGGACTTGCCCGGAAGCTCCGCTTCATGACGTAGAAAGCAGACGTCGAACGCAGTCGCGTCGCCGTAGCGAAAGTCAGAAGAGTCGCGGAGCTTCTGCACCTCCGCCGTAAGCTGCGCCACGTTCATTTCAGCAGTGCCTCCCCCGTCTTGGCGTAATGATCTCTCGCCACGCGGTAGAGCGAGCGCTCGACCGCATCATCAAAGCTCGTCGCCTTGATGTACTCCGGCGCCGAAAAGCTCTCGTCCCGCCCAGACACAGAATTGATGGTTGCGAGCGCGTCTGCCGGTACACGCTTGAATCGAGTATTCCAACCTTCAGCGTCATTTTCATGGCCGGTGAACGGACGCACGACGATGTTGTGGCGCTCTGGATCACGCAACGCAACGCCCGCCGGAATGAGCCGCCCGACGTCTGCATCAAATATGCTCCATCGAACAAACTCGAAGCGATTGAGCTTCCGTTCTGGTTCCGGCTTGATGCCATTGAGACGCTGCTCCATCTCCGTAGCAATCTCGGCGTCGTCGTCGTCGATCTCCGACATCGCCGCAAGCCAGTCGTTCCGCTCGGCATCACCATTTGCTGGCCGGAAGGTGAGTGTCGCTGTAGGGAAGTCTTGAGCAAGCGTGATGCGCCAGATTCCACCGGGCGCGCGAATCGCATCAGCAACGGCCGTCTCGCGCACGCGCCACGGGCCCGCTCCGTCATGAGGCTCACACCACGCGACCGACTTGCCTCGCGCGCTCGCCATGAGACAGGGCAGAGGATCTGACTGATTGCCCACCTCTGGCAGCCCGTACGAAACGTAATACGGAGTGGAGCGAACAGCCTTGACTAGATCAGGAAGACTCATCCCTAGCTCCCTAGCTAGCCCTTCAGCACGGTAGTAAGTTTCTTCCGTGGAGCGCCAACTTGTCCCTTCTCAGCGCCGACGTGAGTAATCCCCTTCTTATCGAAAGCGTCCACCATCGTCTGCTTTGCGGTTTCTCCACCGGGAACCTTGTAAGTGGTCATCCAGCGGAACAGATCGACACGGTCGCCAATAGTCGTTTCGGCGTTGGAATGGCCGTGTTCTGCAATCTCTGTAAGCGTAGTAAGCGTCACCGGTCGATCCTCTCGAAGCGTCGTCTGTCGCAGCGTCGGCGACGAGCCATGCGAATAGTCAACCTTGGTACCCCAGTTGTCCGAACCAACTGAGTAAGCCGCGGTCTCCAGCAGCATCGCCGGATGTATAGCCAGGCGAAGACCACTTTGGCGAGTGTAGATATAGGCATCGCGACTACCGCCGCTCTGAACGTCTTCGGCTGACGACTTGCCGCCGCCGATTACGTTATTGGAGCCGTACTTGTAGTGCTCGCCGTAATCCATAACACCGATAGACGTACGCCACTCAGTCGAAGCAAGCATCCCCTCGTTGAGCTTCGCCAGTGAGCCACTGGCGTCACGGTGGCCCATCTTGAGCTTCGACTTGTATTTTTCGAGCGCCTCATCAGTGAAGTCGAACCGGCGGAATGAATGCCGATGCCCGATGTCCCGCGCCTCGGGCTGATAGTAAGGATTCGGAATCGGCGCGCCGCCCGGTCCGGTTTTCATCTGCACCTTACCGGCTACCTTCTTCGGCTCGCCGTAGTCATTCAGTTCCGGCGCATGACGAGGATCATAGCCGTCTCGCGCCTTAAACTTATCGACCCAGAAGTTGATCTTCTCTTGCACAGTACCAGCAGGCTCAGCACCGTAGTAATCGGTCTTGTAGCCTTCTAGCTTGCGCAGCCAGGCCATGCGACGCAGATAGGTCAGTTCTTGATCCTGCGCTGTAGCGGGACGCAAATCGATGCCAATCACCTCCGACGCGCGCCTGAGCATCGCATGAATCTGCTCCTTCGTGGAGCCCTCGGGGAATTGAACCGTCACCTGGCCGGCACGACCGACGATCTTGCGATGCCCTGATGTCTTCCCCGGCACGTAGTGAATCTTGAACTGACCAGTTTTCTTGCCAGTCGCCTTCATACCAAGCTGGGTAATCACGTCGGTCAGGTCGATCTCGTAGGAATCATGCGGATTCTGACCGTTGCCGCCGTGTTCCTTGGCACTATCCCACGACGGCTTCCACGACCCGTCCCACTCGGAACTACTGTCCGCAACCTCACCCTCGCCCGCCTTGACTGGAGCGCCGTCTAGCTTTGCCTTGAACCCGTTACTGGCGTGCTTCACGTTCGTCGGCATCTGGCAGTAAGGCAGCTTGACGGCATTCGACATAACATTCTGCTCACTCTCGGCAAGCAGCTTGTTGTAGTCGTCCATCTTCTTCTGCCAGGTGTCGATCTTCTTCTGATGCTCGTCTTGACGCTTTGCCTCGTCAGTCTCGTGCTGCTTCTTCGCCTTCTCGACCGATTTTGCGTACTCGGCTTCGAGGTTAGCCTTCGCCTCGTCCTGCTTCGCCTTGATCTCGTCCGTTAGCTCGAACGACTTGATAGACCGCTCATCTTCGGGCACATCGGCAAGAGGATAAAACTCGAAGCCGTTCGGTCCCGTATCAGATCCGATCTTGAGAAGCTGAGCTTCGTAGTGGTTGCCGGCTGCCGCTTCCACCGGATCCGCGCTCATCTTCATCTCACGGCTAGCCGCCAGTGCTTTTGCCATATAATTCGCAGCATTGGGCATAGATAGTTCCTTGCCCTGCGACCACCGGCGCACGTATTTCTCGACCTTGGTTACAAAACCGCCATCGGGCTTCGAAACATTCGTGAACGCCGATCCCATCGCCTTGTCGAAGAGAGTCTGATCTGACTGATCGAATGTCGGCTTGGTCGGCGGCACAAACTCCTTCGGCACGAAGTCAACCGGCTTCGGCGGCGGCTGCGGCATACCCGGCGCGCCGGGCAGCCGGGACTGAAGCTGCGCGCGCGCCGAAGTATCGAGATTGAAAGTAACGAGGGGCACGTCACCTAGCTGATAGAAGCTCGCTCGCCCGTCCTTAACGTCTGCCCCACCCAACTGCATGTCCAGGCCCTTGCTTCCGGCCTTGGCAAGAGCCGCCGCAGACGGCACGTGAGACGTCTCAGGCTTACCTTCCTCACTCCATGCTTCGTCATCGCTGACGATCGGCTCTACGTTCTCGGCCGCCTTGATAGGCTCCTTCGGCTCGGCCGCAAACTTGTCGAGACCGAGATGCTCGCGGATCGACGCCTCGATCTCATCTACGCTGCGCGGATCACCCTTCGCCTTGAGCGACTCGGCGCGCGTCTTGGCGAGCATCGAGAAGAGAGCAGCAACGTCGGAGCGAACGCGCTTGCGCTTCTCCTGCATCGCGCTCATGAAGCCGTCTACAGTCTTGTCTGACGCGACTGTCGAAAACCGCGCCAGCCGATTGCGACCACCGGCTGCGGCCTTCTCCGCGTAAGGGCGCCACATCTTGTCGTAGACGTCGTCGGGAATGTTTTCGGCGCGCTCGATCATGTCCGAAAACGCAGGATCAGTCAGCGGCGGAAGCGGGATGTCCGCGCCAGCCGCGTAGTCCATCAGCATTCGCTTCGGCCAGCCTTTGTCGTCCTCCAGCCAGCCACTCTGCCCCCACTCAGACTTCGACTTCCAGTTCCAATCCTTGACCATGTCGTAGGACGAGTCGAAGTACTTGTTCGCCTGCCCGTGGTCGATGCCCTGAACGCGACCGTCCTCGCCGAAGACGAAGTTGCCGCCGTGATCGTCCTTGTCACCGATGAGCCAGTTGGACACGAGCGCAGCTTGCAGTCCCGCAACGATCTTCGCGCGCTCGTTAGCCGGCGCATTCAACCACGGCTTGGATCCCTTGCCGTACTTCTTCCGCAGGTTTTTCTTGTCGGTCGCGAACCACTGCATGACCCCCGCCTTGCCGCCCTTCTCCACGACATAGGCATCAGCACCGGGTCCGCCGAGACCGAGAAGCGCTTGCACACGATTAGCAGCCGCCTCGCCTAGCGCGCGGTAGCCATCATGCTTGTACATGAACGCACCAGGCGCCTTGCCTCCCGTGTGCGGCTCACCCTTGGGACCAGTCGGGTGGAACATCTTAGCGTGGCCGCCGGTGTCGCTGAGAGCGCCTTCGAGCACACTAGAGCCGCCCCACCCCGGACCAAACGCGGGCGCCTTCTTCGAGTTGGGCAGCGCGCCCAGATCAGCGTAGGCAGCGAGATCTGCGGCACCCATTCCGAACATCTGGGCAAGGTTCTTCGGAGCGGTAGTCGAGGGCGCAGTGGCAACGGCCGGCGCCGGCACGTATGTATCCGGTGCGGGCGGCGGCGTGTCCGGCATCGCCTTCTGCGCGATGGCAACGAGACTGGCGAACAACTGCTGATTTTTCGCAGAACCAAACTCAAACGCTGCGCCGGCCCACATGCCTCCTTCGTATATGCCCGCAATGTTCTTGAGTTGAGCCTTCTGCTTGAACGTGAGCGTATTGAGAGCTTCCGGTGTGAGAGCCTTGTACTGTGCGTGCAGCGCTTTGGCCGACTGATAGTAGGAGCCCGGCGTTGCGCCGGTTGGCAGCTTCTGCTTGCCCGTCAGCGCGTCATCGATGTACTTCGAGACGAGCGGCTTGCCGATACCCGTGACACCGGCAGCGGCGTAGAGAGCCTTGAAGTCCTCCTGGATCTTGAGCGCCGCGCCGCCTAGCTGCTTCTTGAGCTTGCCCTGCTTCGTGTGCATCAGGCCCGACACGAGCCCCTGAGAGATCAGCGCCTTGAGCACGTGCTTCTGCTCTACGGTGAGATGCTGCGACTTGCTGATCTTCTTGAACTTGGTCTTGGGCGGCTGCTTGATCTCAGGCAGGAGCGGCCCAGCAAGCGCGGCCTTGGGCTGTGGGGTACCGCTTTCCTTCGTGTCGATTTCCGAGAGCGCAGCATTCAGTTCGCCGTCGCTCGTACCCGGCTCAGGCTCCTTCGGCTGCTTCGCTTGCCACTTCTCGAACCACTTGTCGTAGAGCTTCGCGATGTAATCGAAGCTGTCCATGTTGTAGACGAGCTTGAACGTCTGCGGCTGCGCTCCGTACTTCGCTAGCGACTTACCGTAGACCTCGAACTCGACTTCGCCAACGTAGGCCATCTTGACTGGCGTAGTGGATGCCGCCTTGTCGTCGAACTTCTGATTTACGTAGACCTCGAACTCGGAGCCGGAGCCGTACTTCTCGACGAGCACGCTTCCGGCAGCCTTCTCGACCTTCTGCTTGAGAGCTTCGTCCGCCTCTGGAATGTGATGGCTCGACATCAAGGCAACAATCGGCTTGCCCAGTATCTCCATCGCGTTGCCTGAAATGTGCCCCCACACGACGGGAACGAGCTTGTCCTTTGGGAGCTTCTTGAGCGCCTGCTCGATCTCCTTCACGAAGCCGTCGGGATCAGGCTTGGCCTCGACCTTCTCCTGGAGCTTCTTCAGTCCGTCGGCATTGAGATGCGCGATGCCCGCTGTCGCCATCGCCTCGGCAACACTCTTGCCCTCTTCGACCGCCTTCTTGGCAACAGCCTCGGCCGCTTGCTGCTGCGCGGGATAGAGCCCGTCCCAGCCCTTGTTCGTGTAGAGCGATAGAGCTTCCTGACCAAGCGACATCAACGTGCCGGCGGTCAGGTTGACCTTCTTCTCTGCGAGCTTGACCTTGAGAGCTTCCGCCAGCGTCGGCAGAACCGAGTCCAGTTCCTTCTTCTCGGCAAGGTAGGCTGCGTGGATGGCGAGACTCTTGGCGAGACCCTTGATCTTCTGCTGAGTCGCCGAGGTGTAGCTGTCGAAGTCCTTCATCTCGCCCGCACCAGGAGCGGGCGCCGCCTTCGCATCGTTGATGAACGACGTTGCCGACGAGAAGCTCAGTACTCCGCCGGTCAGATCTGAAACAGTGTCGCTCGTCGCCAGCTTGTTGACGAGATCGGGCACGCTAGAACCCGGCTCTGCGGCAACCAGTTCCTTGGCCTTTTCCGCGATCTTCGCGTGCTGATCCGGTGTCAGTTCTTTAAGAGACTTCAGCACCGACGCCAGCACACTCTGCTGGAAACTTAGTAGCTCGTCGTCCTTCTCGATAGCTACTCCGCCGACCTCAAGCACCGCATCGATACCCTCAAAGGCGCCTTTGAGGTCCGCCGCGCCGGTCTTGAGGTTGGAGATCACGTGTGCTTTGATCTTGCCACCAAGCGTTAGCTTCCCCGACAAGCTCAGAGCACCGTAAGTCTTCTTTGGCGGCTCTGGCTCAGGTTCCGGCTCAGGCGCGGGAGCAGGCGCGGGCGTAGGCACTCCAGCCGGCACACCCGGACCCAGCACTCCCTTGATCGGCGCCTCGGGCTCGATCGCCTTGGGCTCCAGGTCGTCGGGTAGCTCCCACTTCTCACCCGTGGCTGCCGCGACGAAGTGGCCCTTCTTGCGGTCGTACTTCACGTCGGGGTAGGGCGGGATATCCGCACCCTCCTCGTCGTGCTTGTCGAGATGAACCTGGGCACCGTCGGCGAGCTTGTCGCCGAACGCCATCTGAGCCTTGGTTTCAGCCGGGAGCTTGCCCTTCTTCTCCTTCTCGTTCATGAAGGGCAAGAGCAGCTTCCAGCGCTCGATGGCAAACTTGAGTCGGTTCTCCGCCGCCTTGATCCTCAGTTGCTGACAGGCAACATCGACCTCGGCCTTGTTCTTCTTCGACGTGCTGGTAGCCGCTGCGAGCTTGGTCTGGTAGTCCTTCAGCTTGTTCTTGGCATCGTCAAGCTGGGACCGACGGGTGGTGATGGCGCCGATCTGGCGCGGGATCAGCACCGGCTGCACCGGCGGCTTGACCGTCGGCGATCCGGCGTCAGTCTTGATCGACTTGTCGCACTCGACCTCGAACAGCAGCAGAGCGGGGCGCATCATTCCCTCTTCATTCAGTCAACGTGCGAGTGTCGGTAGGTGGGCGACTTGGCCGCGTCTGGCGCAGTCTTGGTTCGCAGCGGACGCCGCACGACCGGGGGCGCGCCCTCCATCAGAACCAACATCTTGCGGAACACGTCCTCGTGAATCTCGTAGGTGAAGAAGGTGCGCTTGCACTCCTTGCATGAACGACGACGACGCTTCAGCGTTCCGAACTCGAAGCCTTCATCAAGCGGTCGCTCAGTCTTGATGACCTTTGAGTTGTGAGTGCAGCACGCAGGGCACTTCATCGCTCTCGCAACCTACCGACGTCGAGCCGCTTCTCGGGCGAGAGCCGCTTCGGCCCGTTCGCCTTGCCATGCTTGTGTCGATGGTCACCCTTCTGCGGCATCTTCTTGCGGTAGCGCTCGCGTTCCTTGCGATTGTATTCTCGCTTACCTTCGCGCCTGCGCGAGGAGAACTTGTCGGCCAGGGCTCGGAGCTTGTTAGTGAGTCGATCTGACTTCCACGGCTCGGCCATGGAAAGCTCGTCTAGCTGCCCCAGAGTCTTGAGCGGTCGTCGCGTCAACCGAGAACGATCCACGATCCTTGCCCGCCCTCGTCAGCCTTCTCGTTCAGGGGCGGGAGATCATCCTCGTCACCCCACTCGATGTCGCCGCCGCTGTGCCACTGAGGCCGACCTGACTTGTCCGCCTCGCCGACTCCGGCGGTAGGTGCCAGGACCACCCCAGCACGAGAATGATTATTGATGTAGTAGATCACGCCGGCCCAGGCGTCCGCTAGATCCTTCGTACCTTTGCCGGTTGCGACCACACGCTTGCCAGTTTTAGGATCAAGCTCCAGATCCTTCAGTTCCTTGACCAGGTTCTCGTAAGGAGGCATTTTCACGCGACGCTCGTAGAGCGCCTGCCGCGCGGCGATTTGTACCCGAAGCCGGTTCTTGCGCTCGCCGATCTCCTCGGTACGCAGCCCCCGGCGCTTGAACAACTGGAGATTGCTGGTCGCCATGTACTGGTCCATGGACACCGATCGAATCGGCACCCCGCCCTGCATCAGCCGATACACGAGGCCGCGAACCTCGCCGTGATCGATGTCCCCCTGATTCGGCGCGATGATCCGCAGCACACAGTCGAAGTGAATCACGACCGCATCCTCGTGGATGCGCTCGCCGGTGGCGGGATCACGTCGCCAGACCTTCTCGTGCCCTCCAACGTGTCCGATGGCAAAGCCGGTCGCACAGTGGTTCGAGGACAGGTCGATGTGAACATGCCGCATTGAGTTGGGACAACAGGCGCAGACGGGGTCGCCCTTCGCCCCCTTGGTCATGAACCGGTCCCAGCGGATGTGTAGGATCTTGTCCGTCTGCCACTCATCGACACCGAACCAGTGGGGTCGATCTTCCTCCTGCATGTCGATCAGCGAGACACGGTTTGCGATGAACAGTCGGCCGACGAAGTCCGTCGCGATGCCCGCGATGTCGCGCGTCGCGCCGTCGGGATCGCTCATGAACTCCGGCAAGTAGTCGTCGGGGAACTCGAACACCAAGCTGTCGGGATCGTCGTTCGCCGTCTCCTCTTCCTTGTTGAGCACACGGCACCGACCCGCCTTCGGCGACACGAGCACCTTGTGCCACTCCTGATCCTTGAACGGCTCAGGATGCACGTTCCAGATGGCATAGTCGCGCACGAAGAGAGTGCGATCGTCGTCCTTGATCGCCTGCTTGATGCGACGCTCCGTGAAGTCCTCGGTCGAGCGCTTGGACGACACTAGCAACACGAGTCCGTTGACACCGTGACGACGGTAACGCGACTTCACACGACGGGCGAGCGCGTTGTAGATCATCGTCGCCTTGTCTTCAGCCTTCGACGACGCCGAGCCCGTCGTCACCTTTCCTTCGCCGAGGAAGTTGCTCTCGTCCACGATCGCGGCAATCACGTTCAGGCCGAGCGCGCTCGCGTCCTGACTCGCGCCGCCGACGATGTAGATGCCCTTCTGCTTGAAGCGCACTTCTTCCATCGTCTCGACGTACTTTCCGCGAAACCAGTTCGACAGGTTGAGCTTCTTGCAGATACCGCCGAAGACAACACGGCGCGCGGCAGCAACGGTCTTCGAGATCGGAACGATGTGAATGGGTTCGCCCGCAGCAAGACCGAGGGTGTGCTGCGGCTTCTTCAAACAGTTCAGTTCGTAGAGCACGCGAAGAATCGCGGTGGTAGCGAAGTAGTCCTTACCTAACCCCACCCGATAGCGCCCGTGTTCGACGAGAACACGCCACTACGGATGTCTTGACCCTCCTTTCTTGCGCTACTGATGGCGAAGTTACCTGATCCCGGAACCGACAGGCAGTAGACTGGACCGCGCCCGACTTTCTCGACTTTCACAACGAAATGGTTACCGACCGTCTCGCACAGGTCAGCCCAAACCATGCCGTGTCGCTTGAGAGTGTTGTAGATCGTCTTCTTGTTCACCCCCAGCTTCTTCGCGGCAGCGCGCGTCGTATCGGCACCTGACTTTATTGCTTGCTTAATGTCCTGCAACGACAGCTTCGGCTTCGGACCGGGAGGATTAGCCGAGTCAATCTTGTTCTTCCGGCCTCGCCCAAACGACGTACCGAACAGATCGCGAGCGTCTACTCCGGCGTCTCGAAGCACCTTTCTGATACGAGACGGAGAACAACCAAGAGCGCGGGCGGTTTCTCGCAGAGTCGGCTTCCTCGCCGCACGAATCGACGACACTGAAATATCCGTACGACGATCTGAAGCTAGCTCACGATTCCTGATCGCCATCATCTCCGCAAAGGCGACCTTAGCCTCCTCTGAACGATTCGTCCAAGCCAGCTTGCCCGCGATTGTCGCCAGGCCGTTGAGGTTCAACTCTCTTAGCCGCTCTGCGTGCTCCTCGCGTCGCTCCTCACCTGAATCACCGTCCCACAACGAAGCCAGATGAGCCGCATGAGCCGCATCTTTCGCAGCCGCAGCCTCCGGGTTAGCTGCGCGCCATTCGGCGTAGAACTTGGAGTGAAGTGCGATGTGATCGCGCCATCGCATCCAGAGAAGATTGTCTGGCGCATTATTGAGCTTGTTGAAGTCTTCGTGGTGTATCGTGTCCTCGTCCCCGTCCAACTTGGGAACCTGCTTCGCCACGAGCCGGTGCGTGTAGATCCAATCGCCGGAGAGTAGCCGGAGCTTCTCATATCCGTCGATACGATCTCCATCCTGCGTCGAGGACAGCTTGACGTGAAATGGCATCAAAGAGTCACCGGTGCGCATGTCCCGGATCATCACCTTGCTGCCGTCGCACTGAAGCATTTGATGCCGCGCGTTGCCTACGAACGTGGAACCATCGTCTAGCGTTACTCGAAAATAGTCGTCCACTCCCGTCTGTCTCGGCTGAATAGCCATCGCCGGGGCAATCTCGCCATTCACGTGCGAGTAAACCCAGAAGGGCTTTTGATCGGCCAGCCACCGATCTGCTAGCTCCTTGATTGACGGAGTCGTACCGTCGAGCAGCGGAACCCTTGTATCCGGGTGCAGACAGAGTACGGCTTCGCTGTAACCACCTTCAAACAATTCCTTTAGGTCGTCGCGAAGCTGCGGGTACATATCCTGGCCGGTTTCGCCGACCATGTCCTCGCGCATGAGCCACTCGTCAACGGGCAGCGGAATCTCATCCCACTCGACGTCGGCCACCTCGTTGACGAGGATCGACTCTCGCCCCGACTTCCATTCGTCGAGGATCAGCTTGAGCGCAGCCTTCTCGGACTCAGTCTTGAGATGACCGACAGCATCGTTCACAGAGTCCGCACGCTCTACCGGCGTACGAACACTACGCCATCGACCACCGCGCTGAACTATCGCCATCGACTACGCAGACTCGCCATCGATCTCGGCGTCGATCAGACCGCGCGCGTCCGACATCTCCCCAACGACCCCCACTCCGTCCGCGTCCAGAGAATGCCGCTCTTGAGCATGGCGTAGGCGGCTTCGAGAACTCGACGCCGCTTGCGAGGATCATCGAACACGGCTTGAGGAGCGTCCTTGCCGAAGCGTGCCTCGAAGCTGACCTTGACCGACGGAGCTTCGTCGCGCTCGTGGCCGACCTTCGGCAGGTATCCACACTCTTGAAGGATCTTCGTGCGCGCGAGAAGCGCCTGCACGACTACTTGCTGGAAGCGCACCTTCTGCGCGCCGTTCTGATTGACCGTGTACTCGACGTAGGCGTCCTCGGCAACCTTCTGGAGCTTGGCCGCCGTCATGCCGACGTCCACAGCCGCATTCTTCGGCTCCTTCAGGTTGGCCGCCTGATAGCCAAGCCGTTCCTCCCACCAGTCTAGGTCGCGCTTGATCGTCTTCTGCGAAACCGCGTAGTGAGTCGCGATCTCGTGCACCGGTGTCCCGCAGATGTGCATTTCCCAGACGCCGATGCGGCGAGTCTCGATCTGCTGCTTCGTGTAGCGCTTGCGGTTGGGATTGACTGTTAGCTTCTTCCGCTTAGCCACGATCTACCTCTCGCCGACGACCCCTCGCAGCCAGGACAGCACGATGTCCATCGCCACCTCTTCTGTGAGCCATCCATCGCTGCCTTCGATGAGACCGTGCAGTCCGGCGAAGTGCTCCATAGCCTCCGCGCAAGAGCCTTTCACACCCTTGCAGATGTATTTCGCGTTCTTACCTGCTCGCGTACCCGCTATCACATCACAGAGATCCTGGTTCGTGCAGAGCTTTTGCAGGAACCTTCGCTTCTGCTGTGCACCCCAGTCGCCGGCCTTCTTTGGATCCTTGCTGGGCGCATACTTGACCGCGAGCGATTGCACCTCACCCTTCTTGTCGGCCTTCAGATTGCCATCGGGATCGAACAGGAGCACGGAAACAAACTCCTTCGCCTTCCCTTGCAATCCTCTCAGGCTATCGCGCACAGCCTTGCGCACACGCTCTCGATCACGAGGCGATAGACGCCCGCCGGTCGATGAACCGGCTTCCACGTCGGTCGTCTGAAGCTCGTAAGCACCTCGCGTCTTTTGTCTGCGCTTAACGGTGAGTCCTTGATTGATCGCCACCCGCAGGAGACCGTTGATGAGCTTTCCCGGCTGCGCGATGAACTTCTTCACGTAGTCCGGGCTCATGAGCGTCTTGAGCATGGCCTCTTGCGCGGCGTCTTCCGCCTCCGCCTGACTAAGCCCAGCCTTGCCGCGCACCGCCTTGATGACCTTGTCCCAGTACATGACGTAGAGATCGCCCGCCGCCTGCTTGTTCCCCTCCGCCGCCGACTTGACCAGTTCGGCGACCTTTCCCTTCTCATCGGCCTCGGTAATCTGATCCCAGCGCGCGATGTCCAGGTAGGCAGACAGGGCCTCTTCGACCAGCATGGCTAGCTCCTCTGGGCTTTCAGTTCGTTCGAGATCGCGTCGCAGAGCAACTCGTCAATGGCCGCCGACTCGTTCTTGGCCTGCTCCACAACACCCTTCACCAGACCGATCAGACGGTCCGAGCACTCGACCGTCAGGTGGAGCTTGCCGTTCTCGGCGAAGCACAGGTAGCCGTGCTCTACCGAGTCCGCGTTGTCCATCAGCGTCTGCTCCCAGACACTCTTGAACGAGCGCTCCAGGCCGCTGCGCTTGCGATCGGTCTTGGCCTGATCCCGCTGACCATCGGTCTCGGGACCACCACGACGAGCGCCGGGAACCGGTGGCGTGTCGTCCGGCTCGTGCGGCGTCTCCGGCTTCGGACGCTGCGGCTTCTCAGCCTTGGCGAGCGTCTTGGCAAGATCGCCCTTGATGAGCATTCGCTGACGAGCGGCCTCGACGCGGACGTTGTGCTTGTCCGAGAGGCTTTGCTCCAGTGCGCGGTACTTCTGCTCGTTGACGCGGCCCCGGATGTTGTTCCGCTTGACGCTCCACATCACGACGTCAGCCTCTTCAGCCTCGGTCAGGTGGACCTTGAGCACGCACGGAATAGCGGCCATCTCCAGGGCAATGGCCGCGCGAACGCGATGCTCCCCAGAGGGCACCAGGTAGCGTCCAGGAGCGCCGTCGAGGGGAATGATCCCGACAGGCTCATCGAAGCCGCCCTCTTCGATCTCGCAGACAAGCTCCGAGAACTCCGAGTCGGTCATTTCGTTGACGTTCCAGGAGCAGAACTCCAGTACGTCAACGGGGATCTCACGAGCTTGTCCCCAGACCGGGAACTGGCCGAACTCGTCCAGGGCCTTCTGCTGGCCGTCGGTGAGAGCAGTAGTCATTGGTTCCTCGCGTGCCGGGTTACATTCTAGCGTAACCAACGGTAACACGAGGCACCAAGTATTTGGAGTTAGGTCACGAAAACCGTTCGCGGGCGGCTAGTAAGCCCGGCCAGACGATCTACCGCGCCTTGGGCGGACGCAACCCGCTTCACCTCGATGCTGTCACTACAGACGTACCAGACTCGCTCGTCGTAAGTCGCAGCCCACACATAGTCTTGGTCGATTCCACCCGGTATGCGAACCTTGCAGGTCTGGAGATTATCTCGCTTGCGGGCGCGGCGCCCGATGATCCAGCGGCGGCGCACGCGCCGATCTCGTCCCTGGCGTCGGTTCTTGTACCAGGTACCCAGGAAGTCGATCTTGTCTCGCGGATAGAGAAGGCCGCGCACAATGTCTAGGTCGCCGGCCCACGCAGCCATGTCGCGATCGTAATGAAACGTGCAGTTGAAGGTACGACCGTGTGCGGCGTGGCAACAGAGATCACCCGGCGCGCCACCACAGATCGGACATTGAACATCGAGCGCGGGATGACCGCTGGCTCGCAGCGCCCGATATCGACTGTGAGTCGAGTCGGGATCGCCCAAGCATTCCTGCGACGGCGGAGACTCGCAGATCGGACACGGCACCGACAGCGGATCGCGCCGCTCCTGCACTAGAAGACCAGGTCGGCGAGCCGGTCGATGATGTTGGGCCCCTCGGTCTGCTTGATGGTGTCCTGATCCCACGAGCAGCGGATGCGATTCACGTCGCCAAGTTTCGCCCAGAAGCGACCGTAGATGTCCTTGCGACCGGGCACGTCACCCTTCTTGCACCGGAACGTGATCGTCGCTCATTCGGGCTCCTCCGGCGGCTCGATCCTCGGCATGGGAATCTCGACGTCGGGCTTGGGCGTTGTCGGCAGCGCGTCCCAGACTTGCTTCGCCTTGGCCTCGTCCCAACCGTCAAGTTTGAGCGCCTTGAGCGCTTTGAGCGTCTTGCTCTTGTCCTTGCGCTCCGTGATCTTGACCGGATTGCGGTCGTTCATCGGGATCTCTTTGATCCCCTCTGACTGCATCCGCGACAGCAACTCCTGCTTCAACACGCTCGCCTTCGCCGCGGCTTCGCGCGATTCGTCGGCCGCGCGCGCAGCCGCGTAGGCCAACTCGCGCAGGCCCGCCGACGGCCCTGCAACTCGGCCGAGATCCTCGATCGCCGAGCCAGAGGAATGCAGCGTCGGTTCGACAGGACTTGCCTCGGGCGCCTGCGGGCGCGCGGGCGCTCCCTCGCCTGCCAGGGTTCGGAGGACGTCGTCGATCCCCAACTGGTCCTTCTCAGCCACTCGAATCTCCTCGCCCCGTTTTACCCTGCTCACCATGCCACTTGCACGGTGGATCGCACTCCGCCGCCCGCTTCGAGCACGCTCGCATCTTCCTCTTGAGATCCCAGATCACGGCCTTGTCACGACCATAGAGATTCTGGTGTATCCAGAGTGCCGCGCGCGCCCAGCGATGATCATCGAGACCCCCCTCGATGGCGTCCTTACCGACGCGAATCTCGAATCTGCTCACTCACCATTCTCTTCAGCGGCGACGCGTCGGAGTTGCCAATCCGGCAGTACTCCTCCGGGTCGTCCTCCCTACGCCGCGTAGGACGACAGCGCGCGGGTGAGGTGAGCGCGAATATCTTCGAGCTTGGCCTTCAGGTCCGATGTCGTCATGTCGTAGTCCTTCGCGAGCGACGTGATCGACTCGTGCTCGATCAGATACCGCACCGCCAGATCGCGATCTCCCGTCGGCATGTCGGCGAGCGCCCGCTGCACGTCGAGCACGGCTGCGCGAGTCTCCTGATCGGCCACCGCCGCAGCCTTCGGCGACTGCTTCGTGCCGCCGTCCTGCACTCGCGCCGCGTGTGGCACGAACCCTTCCTCGCTCTGCTGACGAACGCCCACCGAATCGAGACTCGCGGCGCTACCGTGCCAGATACCCTTCTCGTCCTTCACCGCACCAATTCGGGCCTCACCACGAGTCCGCGGATCGATGCGGCGACCGATCCAGTAGCGCAGGTAGGTACTCAGCGACGCCGCCTTCGGATCGAGCGGCTGCCACCGCAGAACGCCGTCCCAGATACCACGCTTGGCGCGAACCTTCGCCTCCTCGTGAGCATCGTGGTCGTGACCGAGGCGCCGCGCGCCCTCGCGCTGCACGTATTTCGCATGACGAGGGTAGTAACGCTCGATCACTTTGCACAGAGCATCATCTGAGCGCCCCATGCCCTCGCGCACCAGCGCCGACCAGACCACGTCCTGGGCACGCTCCCACTGGCCGCCTCTAGTCGAGCGCGACACGAGCGAATGCTTTGGGCCGAGCTTGGCCGCAAGCGACGGAATCACCTGGAGGAGCTTCTCACGTTCCTTGAGCCAACCGCGACGCGCGGGCCGACGGTGACGCTGCTTGCTGTCACCGTAGTAGTCGGCAGTGAGAGCGACGTAGGCGAGGCGGAGAGCTTCCGCAGGATCGTCGGGCAGGTAGACCTTGCCGTCGGCGTCGCACAGCGTCAGGCCGACGCTCGCGAACTCCTCGGCGTGAGCAAACGCCGGATGCCCGTCGGGTACCTCTACCGTCTCGTAGAGGCTCCAGCCGGGGCGATCGGGATTCGCGACGGACTCGTCATATTCGAGCCCGTGCTTCACACACAGCCAGCGCGCGGCGCGGGAACGGGCGACGATGTCACGCTCGCACTCGACGCAGTGCGGCTGCACGATCCGACGCCGATCCACCGCAACGACGGCGACGCAACCCGCAGTCGATCCGACGTTCGGCGTCAGCGCATCGAACGCCATGAAGCGCGGCAGCGCGTGCCGCCATCCCCCCGCTCGCACGACCACCTCGGTCAGCGAGCCGTCCTGCGGGTAGCGCGCAGTCCCCTTCGGTCCCCGCAGCGTCGCCGACTCTCCCTCGGCGTCCACAGTCAGGGCGAAGTCACCACGACGCCCTCGCCTCTCGATGGTGCAGCCAGCGAAATGCTTGAGCGGTGATGATGGAGATGGGGGTGGGGGAGCGGCGTGTGGATTGGATTGCCGTCGTAGGCGGAACTGCGCTCGATCGAGCACGAGCTTGCACGCTGCACAGCGCTTGCGAGTGGGCGGAATGTTCCGCTCGTCCTCGCGCCGCGTGGGCAGCG
>JABAOF010005926.1_pt1 | contig 18524 bp, 12 predicted proteins | sample 7062171 | NCBI WGS metagenome assembly JABAOF01 (sample SAMN14538628, study PRJNA623070) | marine sediment metagenome | biome: marine biome [ENVO:00000428]; feature: marine pelagic biome [ENVO:01000023]; material: deep marine sediment [ENVO:00002113] | place: India: Gulf of Khambhat ...
GCGAGCGTATGAGGTTATTCTCTTGATCTCCGGAAACCTCTTCTTCAGATGCTTCAGGATTTCGATGAGATTGGAAGGCTTAATTATAAGGCTGTTGGCATCCTGGATGAAGACAGACTCCAGTCCGCCGGCAAAATACCAGTTGAAGGCGGCGACGAAAGCGGGCGACTCCTGCGGATCAACATTTTCGCTGATTCTTTTGACTTCGCTTCGTGCGACGCGACCTTGCTCGTCAGCCAGTTCGCGGATGGCTTGCACCCGCTCGTAAACCGCATCAATATCCCTCTTGACATGCTCAACCGGGCGCCGGGAGAATTTGGTTCCCTTGTAGACAGGGCAGAAGGTACATTGATTCCAGGGACAGTTCCTGGTTACCCGCACCAGAAGGCTGTATGCCTCACTCGGCGGCCGTATGGGCCCCTGTTCAAAGCCGAGATAGGAATTGTCTTTCTGGCTATACATAATCCTGGATGGTCTAGCAATTACTTTCTGCTAAAACGAATCCAGCTAACATTCCCTGATACGGAAGTGGGGAGGGGAGTGTAGGGGCCGCATTTATGCGGCCCGCGGCGTGGGGCGGGCTTGATAAATCAAGCCCCTATAAACACAACAATGTTTTGAGTGCCCAGCAAGTGCCCTGACCTGGCGGAAGCACAGTCTCGGGTCAGGGGCCCGACAGGCACAGAAAAAAGCTTGACAAGCACGCGAAGAAAAGCCATTATGCTGCCCTTGCCAGGAAGCATGCGCAGTGAAATAAGAGCAGGGGCCTATCACCATGAGCGCTCTGCTAGAATACCACTTGCCTCAGCTGGGCAAGATCAGCGCACGACTCTATGAGTGCGCCGACAAGACCTACCAGCTACTGGACCACTACAAGCACATCGAGAGAATGAGGAGGATGGATCAATTGGGGGTGATCAGGAACGTTTACGGGGGTGCGCACCACTCCCGCTGGGAATACGTGATGCTTCAGCTGTGTCTGGTTCACAAGCTATCCGTAGCCGTCGACGAACAAGGGGCTAAGTTGGCAAAAGGGCTGGGCTTGGGGACGCGCAGTCTTGACTTCCAAGGATACAAGCCTACAGGTGCAGATCTTCTCCAAACCTGGGCACTGCTTTTCAACGCGGGGCACCTACCAGGCACCTTCGCAACTGAGAGGGCAATCCTTAGGTGCTGTGCGACGAACGACCAGTTAAAGCGCATCATTAAGCTCGGACTCCCAGCGAACAAAAGAGACTACTTCGAGAATGTGATCAAGGCGGAGGATATCTACAGTGTTCACAAGGTGCTTATCTCGTTCCATTTGGAAAGGTACAGAAGGCATGCACTCGCTCGGAATGGTTTCATCGACTTCCTACAGGAAATCATCAGTTTCTACATGTCCCGGCGAGACGACCACAAAGATAAGCGGGCGAACCTAAAGACCCTTTTTCACAGAGTCAGACAGGTCTCCTACCTATTCCTGGATTCCCAGTATGGCCCGAACCCTGTTGATTTCGACCTGGCAACTGTATTCCTGAATTTCTCGGAATACGTCCCTGTTCTCTTCAGACAGCTAGACAGCCCAATATTGCGCGTGCTGGACTCTTATGAGGACCTGCTTTCCACAAGTATGTATCATTCCGGTCCATCAATAAGAGAACTGGGTGCTCACGCGAGAGGTGTAGCGAATGCCATTAAGAGACGGCAAGCACAAGCCGAACTGCACAAGATTACGGGCCTTCATAGGTATCTCAAGAATGAAAGAAACCAACACGATGATTTCATACCCAAACGGACCGAGTGGCGTAATGCCCTCAACCTACACGTACTGCTGGAACCTCCCACGCTTCTGAAAGAAACGCTAATCGACATCCTCCGAAAATACACAACATGCAATGAGGAAGAGGAGTGTAACAGGAGATGCGGAACCACCAGGTGTCAGCTGACCTTCCAAGTCGCGCCCTCGTCCGGGCAATTAGCAATTACGCTTTCCTTTTTTCCTGATGGAAGACTGCCAGGTGAGGTCCGCGCCCTGGCTGCATTCCTGCGCCACATCCTCAGCCTAAACGAGAAAGCGAAAGGAGACGAGCGTGCGGCGCGCTACAGGCTGCAGGACTTAGTCGACTACACTTTCCAGAGGCCCTATCGCGATTTGATCATCTCTGTACTTGCGTTTCTTGCACAGCCCGGACTGCGCTTTGAGTTCGCCGATGATTCTGCGACTGGACGATTCCCGTTCTTCGGCATCCGCGGATCTAGGAAGGCGGCTGGCAAACTTGACAGAACGTGCAAACGCATGGGGCAATCGAACTCCAGACTCCACGAACTTCAAACCCTGCAACGCAGTTTGCTCAACATCGGCCATCAATCGCATCTACTAGTCTCTCAGCTTCGCCTGCTAGTCCATGACGAGCAGAGGCGACATGTGACCGATATAGATGGGCTAGCCCTGAGCCTCAAAGGTAGTTGTCTGAGAGTTCTGCTGGTGGAGGCTAAGGATCAGAGACAGGGTGCGGCGGCAGCTTCCAAGGCACATCTGAACCGGACGCTAAAGAAGTTGGCTTTCAAGACTAGCGTAACACCGCTAATCTCTCCGGTCCAAGGCGGCGCCTATTGTCACCTGCCGCTAGACGGGCTGTGATTCTTCGGGGGGCATCGGGTCGCTTCCTGCGCGCTCGCGCCGCCCGTTAAACGTCCAGATTCCGGACGTATTTGGCGTTTTCTTCGATGAACTTGCGGCGGGGTTCCACCTGGTCGCCCATGAGAATGCTAAAGATATGATCTGCCTCCGCGCCATCTTCGAGAGTCACCTGCAGGAGGGTGCGCGTCTCCGGGTCCATAGTGGTTTTCCAAAGCTGCTCCGGGTTCATCTCACCCAATCCCTTGTATCTCTGAATCGAGACTCCGGTTTTGCCCAATCTCTCCATGTGGCGGTCTCTCTCCTCGTCCGAGAAAGCATAAAATTCCGTGTTCCCCTTTTTCACTCGATACAGGGGCGGCTGAGCAATATACACATACCCTCTTTCGATGAGCTCTCGCATGTGGCGGTAGAGGAAGGTGAGAATCAACGTCCGGATATGAGAACCATCCACGTCGGCGTCTGTCATGATGATAACCTTGTTGTACCGGGCTTTGTTAATGTCGAACTCATCCTTGATTCCGGTTCCCAAAGCGGTAATCATGGTGCGAATCTCCTCGTTGGAGAGAACCCTGTCAATCCGCGCCTTCTCTACATTCAGGATCTTTCCCTTCAAGGGGAGGATGGCCTGGAATTTCCGATCTCTGCCTTGCTTCGCCGACCCGCCTGCAGAGTCTCCCTCTACAATGTAGATTTCACAAAGTGCGGGATCGTCCAACGAGCAGTCCGCCAGTTTTCCAGGCAAGGCCGCAGTCTCCAAAGCAGTCTTTCTGCGCGTCAGCTCGCGCGCTTTTCTGGCTGCCTCTCTGGCCCTGGCAGCGGACGACGCTTTTTCCACCACTTTCTTCGCAATGGATGGATTCTCCTCAAAATACTCGGAAAGACTCTCTCCCAAAATCGACTCCACGATTCCCTTGACCTCGCTGTTGCCCAGCTTGGTCTTGGTCTGCCCTTCGAATTGGGGATCCGGAATCTTAATCGAGATCACCGCAGACAATCCCTCCCGGACATCTTCACCTTCCAAGGGCGGCTGTCCGTTCTTCAGCAGATTGTTCTTCTGCGCATAATAGTTGATGGTGCGGGTCAAGGCGGTCTTGAATCCGGAGAGGTGGGTTCCCCCCTCGATGGTGTTGATGTTGTTAACATAGGAGAAGATGTTCTCTGTGTAGGAGTCGTTGTATTGAAGGGCCATCTCTACGTCTATGCCGTTTCTGGTGTTGTGCAGATAGATGGGCTTGGCATGAACCACCTGCTTGTTCTCGTTCAGATAATCGACAAAGGAACTGATGCCTCCTCGATATTTAAACAGATTGGACTTGCCTGTGCTCTCTTCCGTGATCTCGATTTTCAGCCCGGCATTCAAGAAAGCCAACTCCCTCATTCGGCCGCAAAGAACATCGAAGTTGAAATCGGTGCTTTTGAAAATCTCTAAGTCCGGCCTGAAGGTGGTCTTTGTGCCAGGGTGCCTTCCTTTTCCTACCTCCTTGAGCGCTGCCACGGTGTTGCCCCGCTCATACCTCTGAAAATATCTTTTGCCGTCGCGCGTAACTTCTACTTCACACCACTCAGACAGAGCATTCACTACAGATACTCCTACTCCGTGCAGTCCGCCAGCCACTTTGTAGGTCCGGTGATCGAACTTTCCTCCGGCATGAAGCATGGTCATAACCACCTCCACTGCCGGCTTCTTCTGAGTGGGATGCATGTCCACCGGTATGCCTCTTCCATTGTCCTCTACCATCACACTGCCGTCCCTGCGCAGCACCACCTTGATGGCGTCGCAGAATCCCCCCATAGCCTCGTCGATGCTGTTATCCACCACCTCATAGACCAGATGATGCAGTCCCTTGGTGGCGGTGTCACCAATGTACATGGCTGGTCTTCGGCGCACCGCATCCAGACCCTTTAGTACCTGGATGGTGGTGGCATCGTAATGATGTCCCATTGGCTGGAATCCCTCTTCTTTTTCTTTTGATGTGTCCATATAAGGTATCTTCTCCCCTCTTAAGATACTACATATTGAAAAACTTTGTTACAAAAAATGCGATCTGCCTTGCCTTTGAGCGGAAAAAACCGGCTTAGTTTGCGGGTCCTCTCAATTGGTAAAGACTATATCTTTTAATACGTTAGCTTTGACCGATTGGTTGAGTTCCTTGATGATATTTCCTTTGAGGAAAACCAGTTCGTTGCGCCAAGATGCGTTTCGAACCTTTACGAAAAGGATCGAGTCTCTTACCCTCAAGGGAGTGCTTTGAGAGGCGATACGATCCCCTACCACTCTGGCCCAGTTCAAAAGAACAGTCTCTTCCTTTATCCTTCGATTGATTCTGAGTCCCTTGAGAGTGCGAACCAGAATCCTGTCGATTCTCTCCGGGTGTTTCCCTTTGCCTAACATAACTCTTTAATGTAACACAAATTGCGCCTTTTGGCAAATCATTCTTCCCCTCCCCACGGGCCGCTAGAAAACAGGGAGGACCACTCCCCCCTCGCCATGGTCCTCCATTCTTTGCGGTTTGTCTTTTTACTAAGGATGAATGGGAAACTATCCTGTTTTCACTCGGCTAAGCGAAGTGGCATCAGAAGACAGAGATAATCCTCGCCCTCCTTCTTTTCGGTCGAATAGATCTTTCCCGCTGACACCGGGGTCCCCAACTCGAACACCACCTCATCTCCCTCCATCTGCTTGAGCACATCCAGAACGTAGCTGGCATTGTATCCGATGTCCATGGGGTCGCCCGCATAGTCGCACGGTAAGGTCTCCTTTGCTTCTCCTCCCAGATCAAAATTGGCAGAGGAAAGCTCCAGACTATCCTTCTTCAAAGAGAACTTCACCTGATGAGTGAGAGTGTTGGCCAAAATCAACATTCTTCTCACTGCACCATTTAAAAACTCCTTGTTGACCACAAGCTTCTTGCCGGTGTCGCGCGGAATGACCTGTTCGTGATTGGGATATGGGCCCTCAATCAGCCGGGAAGCTAAAACCGTGTCACCCAGGTTAAAGATTATGTTATTCTGTTCAAATACGATTCCAATCTCCTTGTCTTCCTCTCCGAGCAGTTTGGTCAGAAGGTTGAGCACTTTTGGAGGTATTATCACATCCTCGTGCAGTCCCTTAAGCTTAGTGTTCTTCACGGACATCTTCGCCAAGCGATGGCCATCCGTGGCCACCATCTGCATGTCCTTCCCCGAGGTATGCCATAATACGCCATTTAACGCCGGTCTTGTCTCATCCGTGGAGACTGCAAATATCGCCTTCTTGATCATCCTTGCCAGATCAGCCCCAGCAATGTTTATCTCCTTTGCCAAGTTAACCGTAGGAAGCTTGGGATATTCCTCTGCTGGTACTCCCGATAACTTATAGCTTCCCCGTTCCGCTTTTATTTCCATACGATTTTCTGATACCTGCATCTCCACATCGCATTCCGGAAGCTCCCTCAAGATCTCGTAAAAAGCCCTGGCCGGAATGGTTATAGCTCCCTTTTTGGCGGACCCGATGGAGATGGTAGTCATCACCGATACATCCAGATCTGTGGCTGCGAACTTCAGCTTCGAGTTTGTAGCTTCCAATAGAATATTGGATAGAATGGGCAGAGTAGTGCGGGTTGGTACACCGTTCATTACATTCTGGATACAAGACAGTATTTGACTTTTGGGCAGTGAGAATTTCATACCTCATCCTCCGGTGAAAGTTGCTTTATGAACATATTTTTCGGTTCTAACGATTCTTTACAATAACCTATTCTATACTAACGTTACCTTTAATTATAATAACTAAGTGGAAATGTTAACAGATCAAGGCTCAAAACTCCAAATAAATATGCTTTCAGATATTACATGAATATTTAGATATCTGTTTATGTTGATAATGGTGTTGAAAACAGCCTATTTTCGAACGAGGGGAAATGAAATTCAGTTTTACCCTGAGTTATCAAGGTGATTTTAACAACAGTTAGACATAAAGGGAATTTATGATCCCATCCACTTTCATCTTGAAGTTATGATCCCTTTTAAGGTTCTCAGCTACTTGGGTGCATGCGTGAATTACGGTTGAGTGGTCCCTACCTCCAAAGTGCAGTCCGATTGCTTTAAGGGAGCTGTTGGTGAGGCTCCGGGATAGATACATGGCCACCTGCCGGGCCAAGGCAATCTCCTGTGTTTTCCTTTTAGAGCACAAGGCGTCAGCGGGCAGGTTGTACGAGGTCGCCACCTTCCTCTGTATCTGCTGCATGGTCACTTCTTTTGATCCATTCCTTATGGTGTCCTTCAGCACCTCCTTGGCCAGATCCACGGTGATCTCCTTTGAGTTAAGGGAGGCGTAAGCTAAGAGCCGAATCAATGATCCCTCCAACTCCCGGATGTTGGAGGTGACATTGTCAGCGATAAAAGTGGCCACCTCAACAGGGATGGAAATGCCGTCCGATTCAGTCTTCTTGTTCAAGATGGCTATGCGCGTCTCCAGATCGGGGGGTTGGATGTCAGTCACCAAACCCTGTTGGAAACGCGAAACCAGCCTTTCCTCTACTCCTTTTATCTCGCGGGGAGGACGGTCGGAGGTCAGCACGATCTGCTTTCCGTTTTGATAGAGCACATTGAAAGTGTGGAAGAACTGTTCTTGGGTGCTCTCCTTGCCGGCGAAGAACTGGATGTCATCCAGAAGCAAAACGTCGATGTTTCTGTAATGATTGACAAACTCTCGGGTGGTGTTGGACGTCAAGGAGTTTATGAAGTCATTGGTGAATTTCTCGCTGGTAACGTAAAGCACCTTTATGCCCTGATAGGTATCCCTGGCCAAATGGCCGATGGCTTGCACCAGATGGGTTTTGCCCAGCCCCACTCCTCCGTAGATATAGAGAGGATTGAATTTAGTGCGGCCAGGGGCTTCGGCAACCGCTAAAGCCGCCGCGCGAGCAAATTCATTACTGTCGCCAACCACGAAAGCGCCGAAAACATATTTAGGATTAAGCCCCACCTCGCCCGCTACATCTTGTGTAGAATCATTCGTTTTCGGGGGATGATCGAAATCAATAGTCATCTGGGGATGGTAGTCTACAGAATCCTTAGAGACGTGGAAAGCTAACTCCAGGTTCCTTTGCGAGACCTCACGTATGGTATCCTTGATCATGTCGAGATAATGTTCCTGCAGCCAGTCGGCCACAAATCTGTTGGGAACCGCCACTCGGATGGCTCCTTCCGGAGAAGGCAGCCCCCTGGTCGCCTTCAACCAGGTGCAAAAGCTCTGTTTCCTGAGTCTTTTGCTTAGCTGAGAGAGACACTCTCCCCAAAGCTTGTTGCTGTCTATGTCCATATAGAACCACTCTCTTTCACAATAGATAGAGCGTTTGATCTGGTTGTTATTGGTTTTTCCCCTCTGGATTGCGTGCAGTCAACAAGAAATAATCCACAATTGTTGATAAGCTTTAACCTGATGAGACGTTGGACCATATGGATGCTTCAATGCCTGAAAAGAGGAAGTTTTCCACAGGTCGCAAGAAGCTTCAGCCCTCGTTACCCTCTCAGATATATGGAGTTGTAAATACTACACAGGTTATTCACATCTTATTAACAGATAATCACTTATGAAGCTGCATAGTCCATAATATACCTGCCTGCCAACCTTGTCAAGCTTTTTTCAGCCGCGACAAGAAAAAAGTTCTAACTATTACAATACAATCTCATTAGAGACCCGACCTGCAAGGTTTCAGATAAGACTTTTTTCATATGAATTGTCTTGATGCGAAGTTCTTCATGTCGGTGACTTGGCTTTCTGTATTTCTTTTTTTGTTATAGGATTACAACGGGTGATTTTTCTCGTATAGAGTAAAGAGCCTGCATTCGCAAAGCGGTTTGGGTTTAACGTGGAGACAGGGTGAGGAGGCTTGCGCCGGCGCAGTCACGTTTCGCTGCGTGCTTTTGAAGGGTATGATCGGCCTTCAGCTCCACAAGGCCCAACCCTTTTTCGGTTGACGAGCGGGAAAGTGGGGGTTATATTGGAAGCTTAAGTTGAAAACCATATAGGAAAGAAAGGACCACACATGAAGAGGACATTTCAGCCCTCAAACGTCAAACGAGCCAGAGACCACGGTTTCCGGAAGAGAATGTCGACCAAACCGGGAAGAAGGATTCTTAACAAACGCCGGGCTAAGAAAAGAAGCAGATTAACCCCTCGGGTTCATAAGTGATCGGCCATATGGAGACATCTACCGGTGAAGAAAGAGGGATTCGCTAAAACTATCAGGGTCAAGAAGGAATCCGAGTTCAAACGAATAATTGAGAAAGGCGCCAAGAGGACGGGAGACAATCTGATCGTTTTCCGACTTCGAAGTGACGATGATGGGGGACAGAGGTTCGGGATCAGAATCCCTCGAGGGATCAGACACGCGGCTCAGCGGAACAGAATCAAGCGGGTGATAAGAGAGACTTTGAGAAAGAACAAGGGACGATTCGCCAGGAATGAAAGTGTGCTGGTGGTATGCAGATCTTCGGCGCTAGGAGTTGGTGCAGACAAACTAAAAGAGGATTTGGAGAGACTGTTCACTTAATCCGTAATAACCAGATCATGGTTCAGATCTCACCGGGAAGCATGTCTGACAAAAACATCCTCCGACCAATCACAAAGGCTGACCGGACAGGAGAGTCGGAGATTGATCTGACGATGGCAGTCTGCGCCATGGGGCGATTGGTCTCGCATCTCGCGGTTTTTGCCATCAGAGTGTACCAGCACACATTCCGACTTATGCTGCCTTCTTCTTGCAGATTTCATCCCTCGTGTTCAGAGTATGCCCTGGAGGCTTTCAGAAAATTCGGGCCCATTAAAGCGGTATGGCTGGCTGTCAGAAGGCTTTCCCGATGCCACCCCTTCCATCCGGGAGGATTCGATCCGGTACCGTAGGAGATGTTTGTGGATAAGAGAACCATCATAGGCTTCATTATCATTGGATTGATCATAATCCTCTATCCACTGTACATGGAATGGATCACCGGAGGGAAGGGTATTCAGAGAGCTCCGCACGAGCCCCTAACGGAGACTGATACCCTCAGGGAAACTCCTCCTTCGGTTGAGGAAAGAGAAGAAACTCCGCCACCGGCGCGGGAGCCAAAACCCGTTGGTTTGGTGGCCAGGGATACTCTGCCGGAAGAGAAATTGGTGAGGGTGGAAACAGAGCTTTACGCTGCCGAGTTGTCCTCGCGGGGAGGGGTTCTGAAAAGCTTTACATTGAAAGAATATCAGTACTCCGAGGACGGAGATATCCAGCTCTTGCCTCCTGAGGGAGCTCAGTCTGCTTTGAACTTGATTTTTCCGGACAGCAACATCAATCTGGAAAAGTACAGCTTCCGGGTCGATAAGGGCGGGCTGGTTCTTGACCGGGGAGCCCCTTCGGGGACGATAGAATTCAGTCTGGCTGCGGAATCAGGAGCACAGATTGCCAAAAGATACACCTTTTTCAACGGAAGGTACGACTTTGAACTGGAGTTTGAGAGCAAAGGACCGGGCCGGCTGGATTTGGGCAGAAAGTATCTTTTAGGCTGGGCTCCGGGCCTGAATTCAACCGAGGAGGACAGAAGAAGCGACCTGGACAAGTTCACGGCTTACTCCATGATGGGAGAGGAGCTTTCTGACTATAAGAAATTTCATCAGCTCAAAGAGGAAAATGTGGGGATTCTGCAGGAGGCTGGTTCCGGGGAGACAAAATGGGTGGCCACGCGCACCAAGTATTTTGTTGCTGCCTTAGTTCCTCTCTCCAGGGACGCGGCAGGCTTTGCGGCTTCCGGCAAAAGGAGCTTTAGCTTCAAGGAGGGTGAGGAGGTTGAGACCAGAAGGATAGGCGTGTCTCTGGAGATGCCGCTGGAGGCGCAAGCTGTACTCAAAGACAGATTCATGATTTACGTGGGTCCCCTCGACTATTTCGTATTGAAAGGGTACCGGAGAGGTTTGGACAGGATGGTGGATCTGAGCGGCTCGATTATTCGGCCTTTCTCGGTCGCCATCTTGTGGTTGTTTGTCAACATTCACAAGATCATACCCAACTATGGCTTCGTTATCATTCTTTTTACCCTGCTGATGAAATTTGCCTTTCATCCCCTGACCCGGAAGAGCACTGCAGCCACCATGAAGATGCAGGCGCTTCAGCCGAAGCTGGCTCAACTGAAGGAGAGATACAAGAAGGATCCAGCCCGTCTGAATCAGGAGACCATGAAGCTTTATAAACAGGCTGGAGTCAATCCCTTAGGCGGATGTCTTCCTCTTCTTTTTCAGATGCCGGTTTTCTGGGCCCTTTTTGTGGTTTTCCGCAGTACCATTGAGCTGCGCGGCGCGAACTTCCTCCTTTGGCTGACGGATCTTTCCCAGAAGGACCCTTACTACGTTCTTCCCATAATGATGGGTGTGGCCATGTTCTGGCAGCAGAAGCTCACCATGAAAGATCCCAAACAGGCCATGTTGGTCTATTTTATGCCCGTCTTGTTTTTCTTCTTATTCCGCAATTTCCCCGCCGGGCTGACTCTTTACTGGACGGTTTTCAATATTCTTTCATTGATAGAAACTTACTATTTCAAGCATAAGGGTCTGCACCCTTCCATGCTGGCTGCCGAACCTGCCCCCGCTAAAAAAAAGATGAGGTCACCGGATTAGACCGATTCAACTGATCGGCGAAAGCCGGCGGAGAGCTTATTTTTTGTTGGTGCGGAGGACTGTCCCTGCGTATCTTAAATTTAGAGCGTGCGGATTTGATGGTATCGCAAATCTTGCTGGGTACCAAAGACCTTCGAGTAATAGAGACTGGGATTGACTTCAGATACTGGAATTTCATAGCGTCGGGAGGTGAACGTGATGGGCAGAATTGCGAGGGCGTGTGTCATCTTTTCCTTTGTTTTTATTTTTCTCTTCTCTGTCTCATATGCGGACAAGATTCTGATTTACATGGATCTGGGACAGACCGATCATCTGAAAGCTTACGGGGTGGCTTACTGGACCTTAGAACAGGGATATAACGTGGAATGGCTGTTAAACTACCGGGGTGGCTCCTTTATGACCGATTTCTACCAAGAGGTGGTGGATGTTTGCAGATTAAGAGGGGTGGCATTCAGTATGATCAATCTTTCCCAGGCAGCTTCCATCTACAAAGAGATTGAGGAGAACAACATGGAGGTAGTGTTGTTAGAGAAGGCGCCGGCAATTGCTATCTACACGCCGCCCAACAAGGAGCCCTGGGATGACGCTGTAACCCTGGCTTTGACCTATGCAGAGATACCTTACACCACCCTGTGGGACGAGGAGGTGCTAAGAGGAGAGCTGGACAAGTATGACTGGCTTCATCTGCATCACGAGGATTTCACCGGGCAGTACGGAAAGTTCTACGGCTCGTTCAGAAATGCTCTGTGGTACAAGCAGGAGGTAGCCACCTGCGAGCTGATGGCGAGGAAATTGGGGTACCGGAAGGTTTCAGACGAGAAAAAGGTAGTTGCGCGAGCCATCAAAGACTATGCGGCTCGAGGAGGCTTCCTGTTTGCCATGTGTTCAGCCACGGAGACACTGGATATCGCTTTGGGGGCAGAAGGAGTCGATATCGTTCCCCAGGAGCTAGACGGTGACCCCATGGACCCCGATTGCCAGGATCGACTGGATTACTCAAAGTGCCTGGCTTTCACCGACTTTGAAGTCTCCACCGATGCCTATAAGTATGAGCACTCCAATATAGATACCGGCCCCGACAAGACCGCTGCCAGGATGGGTCTGGAATCGGATTATTTCACCCTTTTTGATTTCTCCGCCAAGCTGGACCCGGTGCCTACCATGCTGGTACAGGATCACGTCAACGTGGTGAATGGCTTTATGGGGCAGAACACCGCATTCAGAAAAAGCCTTTTGAAAAAGTACGTTACCATCATGGGAGAGACCGAAGGAAAAGACGAGGTCAAATACATTCACGGCAACATAGGACGGGGCACCTGGACCTTCTACGGAGGGCACGATCCTGAGGACTACCAGCATATGGTGGGAGACCCGCCAACAGATCTGAGTTTGCACAAGAACTCTCCTGGATATCGGCTGATCCTGAACAACATTCTCTTTCCTGCGGCCAAGAAAAAGGAAAGGAAAACGTAATTGTCCTCACCCCCCGCTTCCCCCCTCTCCAGTCTGTGGGTAGGGAGATCAAGGGGGAGATGTTAGGCTTCGCCGGTGGGGCACTTTGCCCGAGCGTGAGTGAGCCTTTTGATTTAAGGCGAGCGGGATGAAGAAACACAAGATCAAGGTTAAGGTCACAAAGATCTTGGAAAAGGGCGAGTGTCCCCTTGGCTTGAAAATTGGTGACGAATTCGTTTTTGAGCATCTTCCCCCGCCGAACTTCTGCCACTGGGCATTCCACTCCCTGCTTCCCTTCATTACGGCTTTGCGGTTCGGCGGCAATATTCCCTGGGAGGAAAAAGAAGGCGTATGTAGTCTCTGTTGTCCCGATCCGGAAAATCCGGTGGTCTTTGAGATCACCCGGCTGGAAGACTAATCGGATTCAGTGTTTTCCTCGCGCGGCGTCTCAGGACCGCCGGCTAAAGGTTCCTCGCCAGATCATTATCTTTCCAAACTCGCCAAAACAGGTAAGAATTCTGCTGATAAAGAGCCGAATTTTGTGACCGGGTTGTGTGAGCTTCAAAGCTCTTCACCAGAGCACCTACGCAGCTAAGGGAACGTACACAGTTTTTCCGAGGCTCTTGCTTCTTATGATCCATGCGTGGCAGCAGGAATTGTCCAGGGTCACGGAATCCACAGTGGGCTGCACAGAACTCTTATGGAGTCTTCTCCTTTGAGTGAGCCGGATACAAGATTTTCTTGCCTTTAGATGAGTCGGGTCAAGCTGAAGCTTGACACTCCAGCGCCTCTTTTGTAGTTTGGGCCCGTCGTGGCCTTAATTGATGAACAATCAGATTAGCTAAGATTGAGAAACAGCATTCGGATATACTCGGCAACGAGATTTTTGACCAGCTTCGCTTTCGGAACCATCCTTCCGGTTTACGTCCTTTATTTCCGGCATTACCAGATGAACCTGTTTCAAATTGCCCTTCTTGCCGCCGTTTTCGAAGCGTCCATTCTCCTTTTTGAAATGCCCACCGGGCTGGTGGCGGATATCTATGGCAGAAGGATATCAGTTGTCTTGTCCGCCGTCTTTTCCCTGATCTCAGGGGCGATCTTCATATTCTTTCCCTTGCTGGCCGGATTCATCGTGGCAGAGATCATCGGCGGGCTGGGAGAAACTCTCAGATCGGGGGCGCTGGAAGCATGGCTGGTGGATTCGCTGAAGCATGAAGGCAAAGAGGAGAAGGTCAAGTCCGCTTTCGCCAAAGGGACAAAATTCAAGACCGCGGGCAATTTGCTGGGGCTGATTCTGGGAGGATACTTGGCTTCGCTGAACATGAAACTGGTGTGGGTTCCGTTCACAGTGGTGTTTCTCTTACTCTGCTTGTTTTTGCTTCTAAGGATGAAGGAAGAATACGAAGTCAGAAAAGAGGCTTCACAGAAGATCACTTCAAAGTTATCAGAGACAATAAAACAGAGCATGAGCGTCCTGAAGTCTCAGAAATTGATCCTTGCCCTTGTTTTGCTCTCTCTTTTCTCGGAGTTCGCCTTTGAAACCATATCTCAATACTGGCAGGTTCACTTCGATGAGGGTCTTTCTATCGCCACGCAGTATTTTGGCTGGATTCTGGCAATAGCCTCCGTTTTAACCATACTGCTGATAGACAAAATCACCGCTCTGTCTGAGAAGTTCAGACATGCGATCTCTTTCTTGATAACACTGCAATGCTTTTTTCTTGTGAGTCTTCTGCTTATCGCTTTAACCGTTTCTCCGCTACTGGCGGTGCTGTTTTTTGTCCTCCTGCAGTCCTTGGTAAGCTTCAAGGAACCTATCTTCCTGGATTTGTACAATAAACACATCCCTTCCCCCCAAAGAGCAACGTTGCTTTCCTTTCAAAGCCTGGCCGGGTCAACAGGTGAGGTTCTGGCCGGCCTGTGCATTGGAGTGGTAGCGCTGAAGTTCGGATTGCGAATAACGTTTGGATTCGGGACAGCAATGTTGTTCCTCGGGATAGTTGCTTTCCTTGTTCTCATCTTCTCAAGATCAGATAGATCGGAATAATAAGCTTCAGGTAGGTTGAACCTCCCTTTTTGTTCTCGGGTGCATGAATCCCAGCCGCCCACAGGAACCTCTCCTCCTTCAATCCCCCTCTCCATTTCATGGAGAGGGGGACAGAGGGGGTGAGGTGAAATATGGAGTCCCAGGAGCAGTTGATCCCACCCAAGAAACGTGAATCGCCTTGCAGATAATATCGCATCATCTTGCACAGCCCGGGAAAATCTTTTTGCAGAAGACGTGTGCTGTTCAAGAATCGCCCAACCAGGTTCTTGGGCTGATCCCTTGTAAGACAAGGGATTAGCGTAGGCCTCGGTGCCTTTTCATCACAGACTCGCCCACCGGACTCCACCGGAATAGGTAATGAATCCAGCGGCAGAAGCTTTGCTTTAGAAGTAGGTGAAAAACAAGTGGGAGCAAAAGATGACTCGCAGGTTAAAAAAAATAGCTTTCTTCTTTTTTCTGCTCTTCTTTTTCTTCCGGAGCTTTTTTGCCCTGGGGGGCGATATCAGCCCGAATCTTGTATTGAAATTGAACCAGCTGAAAGCGGAGGAATTTGTCTCCTGCCTGGTGGTGATGAAAGACCGGAGCAACACCGCCCAACTCAGTGCCAAACTCAGCCTGCAAAAGGCTACCAGGAAAGTCAGGCACCAGACCATCTTAAGGTCGCTCAAAGACAAGGCGGAGAGCTCTCAAGCGGAACTGGTCGATTATCTGGATCGAAGAGTCCTTGAGGGAAGCGTCGAGAGTTTCAAGACCTTCTGGATAACCAACGCCATCCTGATAAGTGCCGCCAAAGACGAGGTCGAAAGAATCGCCTCCTTTCCCGATGTTGACGTTATCTACCAGAATTATCCCATTGCACTGGTTGAGCCGGTATCGGTGGAAGGGTCCAGCGGAAATATGGCTGAAAGAGAAAGGTGCTATTTTGCCATAGGCGCGCGGGAGGTCTGGGAAATGGGATACAACGGCCAGGGAAGACTGGTCTGTAATTTCGATACCGGGGTGGACGGGCATCATCCCTGTCTCTCCGCAAACTGGCGGGGCAACAATGGAGGCTCAGCCGACGCATGTTGGTTTGACCCCTACGGTTCGGACTATCCCAAGGATGACAAAGGACACGGGACTCATATCATGGGGATCATGGCAGGCGTCTCTGAGAACGATACTCTCGGGGTGGCGTTCGGCGCCCGGTGGATTGCCGCGGCAGTGGTGGATCGAGGAGGCTCCATGTCCCAGACCATCGGTGATGTAATTTCCGCATTTCAGTGGGCAGTGGATCCGGACGGAAACCCGGAGACTTTCGACGATGTCCCGGACGTGATCAACAACTCCTGGGGAATTCCTCCCGGGCTCAAGCCTGCCTGCGATGAGACCTTCTGGGAGGCCATAGACAACGTAGAAAACGCCGGGGTGGTGGTAGTCTTTGCCGCGGGAAACGAGGGCCCTGATCCGGTTTCCCTGCGAACTCCGGCTGACCGCATCTCTACGCCGACCAATGCCTTCTCCGTGGGTGCGGTGGATGCTTTCAGCTTCGGCTATCCGATTGCCAATTTCAGTTCGCGCGGTCCCTCCGGATGCGACAACCAGACCATAAAGCCGGAGGTCTGCGCTCCGGGAGTAAGCATTTATTCCTGTTTCAGAAACGGCGAATTCTGTTACATGAGTGGTACTTCCATGGCCACTCCCTTTGTTGCCGGAGCCGTGGCCGTTCTTCGACAGTACAATCCCGATGCCACCGTGGAAGAGATCAAGCAGGCCCTCTTAGAATCTTGCACTGACCTGGGGCCTGAGGGAGAGGACAACGCATATGGTCGCGGATTGATAAACCTGAAAAGGGCGCTGGAGATCTTACCAAGACCCGATATGCCTAACCTGTATCTAACTGACTTCTCGGTTGAGGGTGGAAACGTTCCCCAGCCGGGCGATCAGATCGACTTGGTGGTCGAACTCAAAAACAGCGGAACGCGCGTCGATGGCGTCAGCGTGACCCTATCTACCTCCGACTCGCTGGTTCAGATGATTTCAGATAGCTTCTTCGTGGGGGTGGTGGACAAAGGCGGCAGTTTCTCTAATTCTGACTCTCCTTTTCAGCTGAGCCTTGATCAGGACATGCCCTGGGGAAGAAGAGTGGAGCTGAAACTTCGAATAGTAGGACAACAGCCACCGTATTTATCTGAGCTGAGCTTCACAATAACCGTAGGTTCTGTGCCCCCGTTTTCCATTGGCAATCATGACGTGGGGAACTTCATTTCCACGCTGTCTGATTTCGGACAATACGGTCTGGGGGATAGATCCTTGAGTCCCTTAGGAGGCATGGGCTGGGTGTATCCTCGCAGCGGCAGTGATAATCTGTACGAGGCAGCGTTTATGATAGGTACCAGTCCGGATCGGATCTCGGATGGAGTTAGAGGAGATGACGGAATAGTGTCCGATCGCGATTTTGAGCCGTGCCTGGATGGAGGTCTTTTTATTCAAACGCCGGGTACTGTATCGGATCAGGATGGATTGTGCAGGTTCTCCGACGGCTCGGCGGACAATCCTCTGGGCGTGGAGATTGAGCAGAGAAGCTTCGCCAGTGCCGATCCAGCCAACGACGATTATCTGATCCTGCAATACAGCATAAGAAACACGAGTGAGGATGTGATCGGCGGTGCTTTCGTTGGCTTGTTCTTCGATTGGGATATCTCCTTAATCTCGCCGGATGACGACCAGATGGGCTTTGACTCGGTATCGTCATTGTATTATCAGTTTGACCCTCAAAGCCAGATATACTTCAGCTTGGTCCCGCTCTCTCCGGGAAGCTATCTTTCACATCAGATAGACAATGCCCTGTGGCTGTACGATGGATTCTCGGATTTGGAGAAATACCAATTTCTGAGTGGGGAGATGCCGAGAAGTTTGGATGAAGAGCTCATGGCATGTAGCCAGGCAGGACTCTCAAGTTCGGAAAACGGCGACTGGTCTCAACTGGTCTCCTGGGGACCGTTTGACTTGTCTCCCCAGGAGAGCACAGTGGTGGCTTTCGGCGTGGTGGGAGGAACAGGACTGGATGAGCTGAGGAGCAATATAGCTTCGGCCCAGACCAGGTATGAGTGCATGCGCACCAGTATGGAAGAGCAGAATGAGAATAATACTCTGCCCGGGCATTTCTCTTTGGGTCAGAATTTCCCAAATCCTTTCAATCCATCCACTACCATTGCCTTCGAGCTAAGACCCGAATACCAGATCTCCCACATTCATGCGTCTGTTAAGATCTATAACCTCCGGGGACAGTTGGTCAAGACGCTGATTGACGGCCAGTTGCCTCCGGGCAGGTATGAGGTTATCTGGGATGGGACAGACTACGGTGGAAAGAAGGTTGCCTCCGGTATCTATCTCTATACTCTGAAGACCCCTCAAGGCCAGACTACGCGGAAGATGATCCTGTTGAAATGATGCTTCAGCATATTCTCCCAGGCTGCATTCGTTTTGCGGAAAACAAGAGATTCGATTCTTTTCTACCTCACCCTCCGTGTCCCCCTCTCAACATTATTGAGAGGAGGCCAAGCGGGGGAGCGGTTTTTCTCGTGGCGATCTAAGGAACACAAGCCTCTCTAAAAATGTTGTGTCGATGCCGGATTGTGCGTATAATACATACCAGAGTGACTGGCAGAGTTTTGTTCTTTCGAAGAGGCTGGAATGAAGGCCAGGCTACGGAGGCACGATTTGGGGAAGATCGTGGCGAGAACGCTTTTTTTATCCTTCTTTCTTTGCCTGATATGGCATCTTAACTCTCCAGC
>JABAOF010023660.1_pt1 | contig 18517 bp, 14 predicted proteins | sample 7062171 | NCBI WGS metagenome assembly JABAOF01 (sample SAMN14538628, study PRJNA623070) | marine sediment metagenome | biome: marine biome [ENVO:00000428]; feature: marine pelagic biome [ENVO:01000023]; material: deep marine sediment [ENVO:00002113] | place: India: Gulf of Khambhat ...
CGGGCCTGGAAAAAAGGCTTAACCTTCGAGATGGATTGCACAGCCTTCAATCCCCAAAATTCTGCTTAGAGGAGCTTTGGTGAAGACTCCGAAAGAAGAAGCAGATCTGAAGTTAAGATGGGCCGTCCTGATGATAATGGGCATAGTAGTCTTTGGTGCCTATTATGCTTTTGATGCGATCAGTCCGATAGCTTCTTATATCATCGACGGGATGGGGATTTCGCGAGCCCAGTACGGCCTGCTCTTCAGTTATTACAGTCTGCCCAATTTTATCATGGTTCTCTTGGGGGGTATTCTTCTAGATAAAATCGGCATCAGGAAGGCGGGGACTCTGTTTGCGGCCCTTTGTGCGATCGGAGTCCTCCTGACTGCTGCTGGCCCCACATTTTTCATCATGCTCATCGGAAGATTCATCTTCGGACTCGGCGGAGAGTCGCTCCTGATCACAAAAACAAAGATTCTTTCGAAATGGTTCAAGGGAAAAGAGCTCGCCCTTGGTTTTGCCCTGGCCCTCTCTGTTGCTCGACTCGGAACAATTGCTGCCCACAATTCTTCTCCCCGCATCCAGGCGCTCGGTGACTCCTGGCGGCTATCCATTTGGGTTTCATCAGTCATCATGTTCATAAGTTTTGCTCTGTTTCTCGTCTATTCGGGAATAGACAGAGCATCGGAGAGGGGTTTTAAAGAACAAAGAAAAAGAGAAAAAACTGAAAAGTTTGTTTTCCTAGATATCTTCAGGTTCAAACTCTCCTATTGGTTTGTGTCCATCCTCAGCATGACTTTTTATTCAGCCATTTTTCCGTTCACGGCTTTCTCCACAGTGTTTTTGCAGACAAAATTTGGGTTCAGTGCTGTCAAAGGGGGCTTCTATACGTCGCTCATTGTCATCGGCTCGATGATTTTTACCCCACTTTTTGGTTTTCTTGTCGATAAATTTGGGAAAAGAGCCACGATGATAATTATCGGATCACTCTTACTGGTCCCTGCTCATGCTTTCCTGGGCCTGACCCACCTTCCTCCTGCGATAGCCATGGTGATGCTCGGATTTTCCTTCTCTCNNTTCTCCCTGGTCCCTGCTGCCTTGTGGCCGACCATCCCTCTTATTGTCGAGGAAAAATACTTGGGCACAGCCTTTGGCTTGATGACCTTGCTCCAGAATATCGGGATGGCTGTGGTTCCTTGGCTTACGGGAAGATTGACAGATATTTCTGGAGGAAACTATACCTATGCTATGATTATGTTTGCCTCTTTGGGATTTGTGGGTCTCATTTTTTCGATTTTGCTCAGAGTCTCCGAGAGAAAAGAAGACCTGAGGATAGAGCTTCCTACTGAGATCGCTCAGGCATAAGGCTAAAATACTGATATTCATGAAGATTATCGCTGCTTTCAGAAAATCGCATGTTTGGCTCTTATCAAGCCGGGCTCATAACATATCATTTTTTAAGAGGAAAACAATGAAACTTTCGGTACGTATGTTCCTCAATAATGGACTTCTTTTTGTCATCTTAGTTTTTTTGGTGTCTCTACCCATGATAACCTCTTCAGAAGCTCAACATCATAATGTTCGTGTTGAAAAAGATGTTCCCGGTGTGATGAGAGACGGTGTCAGACTTTTTTCCAATGTTTACAGGCCTGATGCTCAAGGTGAATTTCCGGCTGTACTCATCAGGACTCCCTATAACAAAAACAGCTACTGTGAGTATTCCTCCTTCCCTGCTCTTGCGGCGCAAAAAGGATACGTGGTCATCATCCAAGACGTGAGAGGGCGTTATTCTTCAGAGGGGGAATTTCTTCCCTATGTTCAGGAAATAAACGACGGTTATGATTCTATCGAGTGGGCATCAACCCTGCCGTACGTCAATGGTAAGGTTGGAATGTATGGGTGTTCCTATCTGGGAGCCGTGCAGTGGCTTGCGGCTTTAGCCGATCCCCCTCATTTAGAGGCTATTTTTCCTCAGGGCACTTTTGCAAACGCCCGGCATTTTTTCTATTTCGGAGGGACCTTTGATCTCTCGTGGATAGGCTGGCTTTACGGCCGGCTGCCTGAGATTACGCGTCGCCGAGGCATGAGCGATAAACAGGATGCTCACAAAGAGAGTCATCCTCCATGGGAAAAGAACAAATGGAAATGGCTTGAATATCTTCCTTTGAGAAATCTTCCGATTTTGAAAGGATTCTGTCCTTACTATTACGAATGGCTTGCTCACCCTGATGATGGTCCATTCTGGGATTTTGCAGATATCGAGAGCGCTCATAAGAATGTGAGTGTTCCCGCTTACAACCTGACCGGATGGTTTGACGACGGTTACGGACAGCCCGGAGCCATTATCAATTATCTTGGAATGAAAGCCAACGGCAAGACAGATCAGGCAAGGAGGGGCCAGAAACTCATCATCGGCCCCTGGACCCACTGTAGCAGTGGTTCTTCGAAGTCGGGGGACCTGGATTTTGGGCCGGAAGCCATAATCGATGTCGATGCGCTGGCTATTCGCTGGTTCGACTTCTGGCTCAAAGATATTGATAACGGTATTCTGGAGGAGCCGCCTATTCGGTTATTCGTCATGGGAGACAACGTGTGGCGAGACGAAGAAGAATGGCCTTTATCTCGAACAGAATACACTTCCTTTTATCTGCACAGCAGCAGCTTGGCCAACTCACACTGGGGTGACGGAACATTGAACAGACAAATTCCTAGAAACGAAAAACCAGACCGCTTTACCTATGATCCGTCCAATCCGGTTACTGACTATTTCTTCGAAAAACCAGGAGCACGGGACTTAAGATCAGTAGAGGTGAGAAACGATGTTCTGGTGTACACTTCAGATCCGTTGAAAAAGGACCTTGAAGCCACAGGGCCGATAAAGGCGGAAATATTCGCTTCTTCCTCTGCGAAGGATACGGATTTTATCGTGAAGGTGAGCGATGTGTATCCCAACGGCTTCTCCCAGAACATCATCCCACCTCTATCCGGAGTGATCAGAGCCAGGTACCGTGATTCTGAATCTAAGCCTTCGTTACTAATTCCGGGGGAAATTTATAAGTTCGATATCGGTCTGATGTTCACAAGCCATGTTTTCAAAAAGGGACACCGGATAAGGGTTTCCATCACAAGCAGCTATTTTCCCCACATCGACCGAAATCCCAACACGGGGCATCCCTTCGGTGAAGATGCGGAATTGGAATGTGCAAAACAGACCATCTACCATGATGACAAACATCCCTCTCGGCTCATCCTGCCTGTCATCCCGAGATAGGACAAAATGTGAGGGCGGTGTCTGCCCAATTTTAACGGGAAGGAGGTACCATGAAAAAAGTGAAAAGCTTATATGATAAAAACTCTCTTGATGCGGAAATCATTGAACTTTTGATCCGATTGGTGAAAGCGCGAAGCTATCCGGGCATCCCTGAGCAAGAAAAGGCAGTCGTGCAGGAACTGGAGGCTTTCTTGAGAGCTTACGGTATCGAGCTTGAAGTCACTGAAGTCTGTGATGGGCGGCCGAACTTATTGGCTTCGATTGATGGACTGAACCCGGGCCTCCACCTCTTGTTGTGCGGTCATTCAGACACTGTGCCACCCAACGAGAAAAGTCCTGTTGATCTTTTTGCTGCAGAGGTAAAAGACGGAAGGCTTTACGGTCGGGGAACAGCGGATATGAAAGGAGCATTGGCAGCCATGGCAGGAACACTTGTTGGCCTGAAGACATCCGGCAAGCTTTCTTCTGGTAAACTGAGTTTTGCGGCCATCATTGATGAAGAAACACAGACTCGAGGTTCGGAACATCTGGTCAAAAGTGGGTTTCAAGCCGATGCCGCGATTGTAGGCGAGCCGACAAGCAACCGGATTGATATCGGCCACAAAGGATTGGAGTGGCTGGCGGTTGATTTCGAAGGAAAGGCGGCTCATGGGGGGACTCCTGAATCCGGCATCAACGCCATCTCTGCGGCGGCCCATTTTGTCCAACTCATCGAGAATGAGCTTATTCTGGATTTCCAGAAGAGGCGCGACCCCGTGTTAGGTCTTCCTGCTGTGAATATAGGCACTATTAAGGGAGGTGATCAGCCGAGCACAGTGGCTGCACACTGTCAGATTAAACTCGACCGGCGATGGGTGAACACAGAAACCATTGAACAAGTTTTTGAAGACTTTGAAATCTTACTCAAGAAAATTCGGAGTGAGCGGCCGGGATTAAAGACAAAGGTGTTCAGAGTTTCAGACAGCATGGCCACGATGCTCCATGGCCCGGTCACCATCGACCCAGCCCATCCTGTCGTCACAGCGGCTCAGAAAGCGCTACTCGAATACAATATGGCAGCAGAACCTCTTGGAGTGTTCCCGGCTTGGACAGATGCAGCACTGATATCAAGGGAGGCAAAAATCCCCTCAATCATCTGGGGACCGGGTGAGTTGGATTATGCCCATTCACCCGAAGAAAGCATAAGACTGGAAGATGTTATATTGGCCAGGAAGCTGTACACTGCTGCTGCGTTGTTCTTTTCAGGTTCACTGTAGGGTATTGTGAAGGAATCAGCCACAATAGAGAATCATTCGAAAACGCTAATCTGCAGTCCCACCCCCATCAACCACGAGTGTCGCACCTGTCATGAAAGAAGAGTCATCCGAGGCCAGGAAGAGGGCGGCTTTGGCAATCTCATCGGGGGTTCCAATCCGGCCCATCGGACGTTGCGCTACAGCTTGCTCGTGGTATTCTTCCCATGTCAACCCGCGCATCTTTGCGTCTTCGTCGAGCATCGGGGTCTTGACATCTCCGGGACAGAGGCAATTGACACGGATGCCTTGGGTGGCATGATCGATGGCCATGGCCTTTGTCATGAGAACAACACCCCCTTTGGAAGCGCAGTAGGAAACGGCTTTATTGCCGCCCACTATCCCCCATCCTGAGCCGTTGTTGATGATGACACCGCTTCTCTGTTCGATCATCGGAGAAAGAGCGAACTTTGACATCAGGAATGTCCCCTTGAGGTTGGTATCGATTGTGAGATCCCACTCTTCCCCCGAACAGTCTAAAACATTGTTCGGGAAATACACGCCTGCATTATTGAAGAGGATGTCCAGTCGGCCGAAGGCCTCTAATGTCTTCTCCACTGTCCTTCGGCATTCTTCCGAATCGCGGACATCGGCACAGACATAGATGGCCTCTCCTCCCTCTTTTTCTTTTATTTCCCTGACCACCTCTTGGCATCTTGGCTCGTCGCGACCCGTGATACAGATCCTTGCTCCCTCTTGAGCGAACAGGATGGCTGTGGCCTTCCCGATTCCTGAGTTTCCTCCAGTTATCAAGGCGACTCTATTTTCAAGACGCATCATAATCCTCCTTTCATTTGATTGGAAATTGTCGTACTCTTTTTTTTATTATTTCCAATCCCATGTATTGTTCAACACATTCCCACCATTCAAATGCATCTCAAACCCAGTCTTGGGTTCGGAATTCATTTCTCTCAGCTCTTGCATTGTTTTCGGTTATTGTCCTTGAAAAAGCTTGATTTGAGAGCCGCATAAAGGACATTGAGTTTCGAGAATATCACCAGGTTTCCAGTGGCCTGTATCTTGCCCTGGACATTTCATTATCAATACTATACCTTTCCCCTTTATTGTTGGCAAGAAAACCGAGACTTTTGGTTTTACAAGGAGTGTTCTCAAGAATAGAATAGAACTGCCTTTATTTTCAATCCTAACGAAGAACATGATTCATCAAGAACTCTGGAATATTCTTAACGGAATGAATCCTGAAGATGTCAGCCAACGGAGTCTGGCAAATTATGACCGGACTCTCAAGAGGTACAGACTTCGCATCCTCAACCGCGACTATCATGTTAGTCCCGGGGATCAAATCATTCTAGATGCTGACTCTTTGACATCTTTCTCTCCTGGCTTTTACCTTCAGCTCTCTACAGTAAATTATCTTATCGGGGCTCAGGAGATTGCTTGCGCTGGTCGATGGATGAGTGAGAAACAATTTCCCGGTGGCCTCCTTTTCTTCCGAGGTCCACATGAAATGCCTGTGAGACGTTTAGAAGAGACATTTGGTCAGGATTTGAGTAGCTTTCGAGAGGCATGTCTTTCCTGCGGAGGCATAAGAGTAGATGGTGGAGATATATCCTTTGAACTACCTATGTTTCCCCGCCTTCCGGTGAGGATCATCTTCTGGAAAAAGGACGAGGAGTTTCCCGCGAGAACCTGTTTTCTTTTTGATCAGACGGCGGACAAGCATCTCCGGCTGGATGCCCTCTGGTCAGTAGGGAAAGCGATTGAAAAAGCACTCTTGCAGAAGAAGGAGTTATATCAGGATTCTTAAAGATCTTTTGTTTTCGATGAAATTGATTCTACGGTAGATGATTCCCGATCTATGTCTACAAGTTTTTGTATTTTTGCCTAAAATAGGAAGGGGTTATCCTTTCTATCTTTTTAAAATTTTTTGTGAAATGACTCTGGTCATAGTATCCCACTTCGTTAGCCAAGTCGGCGAGGTTTACGTCTGTGTTGAGAAGAAGATATTTTCCGTAATCTATCCTCAGTTTATTGATGTATTGAGAGAGAGACATCCCTGTTTCCTCTTTGAATAGATGCAGAGCTCGGCTGACACTTAATCCCGCAGATTTTGCGACTTCACGGGCAGATATCTTTCCTGAGAAATTTTGATCGATGTAATCACACATTTTTTGAATCTTGATTTTCTTCTTCTTTTCCTTGATCAAGGAAACTTTTTGGATGAAATTCTCCAATATCTCCGTTAGCTTGACCAATAGCTCTTCAGTATCTGTGACTTTGTTCAACTCAGTAAGATAAGAATAGTTCAGTCCTAATAATTCTTTCGCTTCAACTCCGGCTTCTATGGCAGCCCTGAATATGATGACAATCAGTTCGATGATCCGCACTTTTAACATCTCAAAATTCATTCCGCTTTCGAAGAAGATAGAGCCTAAGAACTCATTCAGAATTTCTCTTGCCCCTGTCTTATCACCGAGCTTAACCTTCTGGATGATCTCATCCTGCTTATCGAATATTTTTCTTCCGACGTCATGTTTGCTTTTTTTGAGATCTTCGAGAAAGTTGGCGATTTTATATTGTTGCACGTATTTTTCGTTGACATCTCGAAGGAAATTGATGTCATTGATATTGTATTTTCTGGTTAACAGGAATAAAACCGAGACATATTCTCTTACCTCTGCAAGGGAGAAAACTCTCATCCTGTGCTCACCCAGGTCAAAATCTAGAGGAGAGTTGCTGTATTCTCTTAAATTGGCATAGATTTCTTCATCTATATCTTTTCTCATTTCAGGGAAGACGGCAAAGCCGCTCAAGAGACCGCCGATCAATTTTTTATCATAGACTATGGGAATAGCGAACATGATGAGCCCTATGGGGCAGGTTGTGATATATCCTTCCCCCCAACGGAAGGCCTCCTTTACGGCGCTTATCATCTTTAGGTTGCAATTTTTTATCAACATTAGATTTTTTTTGCCGAGGAGTCTCCCGCATAATTGACATGAGTTTGATCCATAGATGATATCCCCTTTTGAGCTAACCAGGATGAGAGGCAATCCTGTTGTTGACACAAAGCTCCTGGAGAGTCTGTTGAATTTTTTTCTTGGTATGCAGGATTCAATCTTCATATTCAGAGCAACTCCTACCAATTTTAGCATAATTTTACAAATAATTAAAACAAAGTGCTAGATTTTGTCATCCCTAAGTGATAAATTGTTCCTTGAATCGCAGGATTTCTCTGGAAATTATCATCCATGAAGATTCTAAAAGAGATTGCCTTTAACGTAGAAAACGGAGATTCTTCTGCGGTGAAAGAACTGACCAGATCGGCTCTCTTACAAAATATCTCTCCCCAGAGGATCATGAATGATGGTTTGACCAGCGGTATGGATGCCATCGGTGTCAAATTCAAGAATAATGAGGTCTTTATTCCAGAAGTCCTGATCGCCACAAGGGCTATGAAAGCCGGGATGGATATCATCGAGCCTTTGCTGATCCAGAAGAGAATAAAGCCAAAAGCAAAGATCGTGATTGGCACTGTGAAAGGAGATTTGCATGATATCGGTAAGAAGATTGTTTGTATACTACTTGAGAGGGCAGGTTACGAGATCATTGATATTGGAATTGATGTCCCTAGGGAGAAATTCCTAAAAATCATAAAAAAGGAAAACCCAGATATCGTGGGGATGTCGGCGCTCTTGACAACAACCATGCCCTACATGAGGGATGTCATCGAAGCTGTGGAGAAAGCGAGGATAAGACAGGATGTCAAGATAATCATAGGCGGAGCTCCCGTCACCTCTTCGTTCGCGGATGAAATAAGGGCCGATGGTTATGCGCCAGACGGCGCTTCAGCTGTCGATCTGGTTAAAAAACTTCTCAAAAAGTAACTGATATTCATGAAGGAAATGCATCATACCGAGCGGTATAAAATTGATATCCCCTCTGTGAATGAAACAATCATGGCAGATGAGGGTGATATCTTAGCTGAGAAAATCCTGCAAGCAGGAATTCCTCTCAGCCTTTACTGCAGCCAAAAAGGTTTATGCGGAAAATGTTTCGTCGAAATTTTGGATGGAAAGCTTCCACCACTGAAGGAAAGGGAAAAGGTATTCATAACCCAGAAAGGGCTTAACCAAAATCACAGGCTTTCCTGTTTGTATCGAATTCAGAGTGATATAAGGCTACGCATCCCCCTGGAATCCATGATCCAGGAAGTGCCCATCCTTCATACAGGAGTGGAGTCGCCCGTTGAGCTTAACCCGGCCATAAAAAAATTTCATCTGAAGCTCAAGAAGCCCGAAATAGGCCTTCCCTACTCCTTTCAAGAAGCAGTGGAGAATTATTTTCAAAAAAAGCTGTCCATTCCCTTACCGCTTCTAAAGAAATTGCCTGGAAACATAGAAAAAGGCTGGTCATGGATTACGGCCGCGGTCTACAATGACGAGGAAATATTGAGTTTAGAACCAGGTCATACAGTGAATAACAATTTTGGAATAGCTATCGACTTAGGGACCACAACCGTGGTCGTCGAGTTGATCAATTTAAACACAGGAGAGACCCTAGACATAGAGACGGCAAGAAACTCCCAGATGACATATGGCTCTGACATCATGTCCAGGATAAGCTTTGCTGTCGGCGATCCCAAAAATGCAGAAGAATTGAGGCGCTCTATCTTGAAAACCCTGAACGGGATGATCGGACAGGTTCTGACTCGAAACAAGATCTCCAGGTCGTCTGTCTACGAGATCGTCATCGCTGGGAACACGGCGATGAATCACTTGCTGCTTGGCCTTCCGGTGAAAAGTCTTGCCCTTTCTCCCTACCAGTCTGTTTTTTCCTGCCTTCCTGAGTTGTCCTCAGTTGATTTGAAGTTCAAGATAAACAGACACGGAAAAGTCTATATCTCTCCGAACATCAAAAGCTTTGTGGGAGGAGATGTATCCGCAGGGTTGGCCGCCTCTGACCTGGAAAACAGGAAAGGGAACCTCCTATTCGTCGATCTCGGGACGAACGGAGAGATCGTGTTGAAAACAGAAGAAGGATTCCTCGCCACATCCACGGCTGCTGGACCGGCCTTTGAAGGGATGAATATCAGCTGTGGGATGCTCGCCCTGCCGGGGGCCATCTACCGGGCGGAATATAAGAATCAACTGGTGTTCTCGACCATAAAGAATAAACCGGTCCTGGGTATCTGCGGAACAGGACTTATCGATTTTATCGCCATATTCTTGGATGAAGGGAAGATTACTCCTAAAGGCCAGATTAAGGATGACGCACAAAGGATACGAATCTCTGATAATATATCGATCACTCAGAAAGATGTCAGAGAAATGCAGCTGGCAATCGCTGCCATCAAGTGTGGGATAAAGATGATTTTATTGAAGAGGCAACTCCAGTTTGGGGATCTTGATGGGATATTCATCGCCGGAGCTTTCGGCAATTATCTAAACATAGAAAACAGTATGAGGATTGGTCTATTGCCCCGAATCGATAAGAACAAAGTCCATTTCATCGGAAATTCATCCATCGCCGGAGCAAAAGGTTTTCTCCTCTCAGGTCCAACCAGAAAAAGAATAGAATCATTGGTCAAGAAAATTCAGTTTTTTTCTCTGGCTTCAGATCCGTTATTCCAGAAACATTTTATCGAGGCTATAGAATTTCAAAAACAGAGTCTTTAGAGGAAATCATATGAAACTAGCCATTACAGGTAAAGGAGGAACAGGTAAGACGACCATAGCCGGGCTCTTAGCTCATTATTTCAACAACGAGGGTTATCGAGTCCTGGCTGTGGATGCAGATCCTGATGCCAATCTGGCTTCTGCCATCGGGATACCAGCAGAAAAAGCTTGCTCCATTGTTCCCATCTCTGAGCAGCGTGAGTTGATTAAAGAGAGAACAGGAGCAAGCCCCAGACAGTTTGGCCAACTCTTCAAGATGAATCCGACTGTCGATGATATTCCAGAGAAATTTTGTGTCGACTATCGGGGAATTAAATTGCTCGTCATGGGAGGGGTGCAGAAGGGAGGAAGCGGCTGCGCCTGCCCAGAGAATGTTCTCCTCCGCAATCTTCTGTCCGAGATTCTCCTGAATCGCGAGGAGGTTGTCATCGTCGATATGGAAGCTGGGATTGAGCATTTAGGGAGGGCTACCGCCCGGTCCGTAGACAAGATGCTTATCGTCGTGGAACCGGGCACAAGAAGCCTTAGAACAGCGCAGACCATTATAGACTTGGCCAAAGATATAGAAATCCCTTTTTTTGGGATCATAGGTAATAAAATCCAAGATGAAGAGCAGAGGAAGTGGTTAAGCCGGCAATTCTCTTCAGGCCAAGTCTTAGGAATACTTTCCTACCATGAGATTATTCAAGAAGCGGACTTAAAGCAGCAGCCATTGATTGAATTATTGGATAAAAAGTTAAAATCAGAAGTGGATAAATTGTACCGGACTCTTCGCTCAGGTCTCTAAATCAGGCTCATTTTTATGAAATTCCTATCTTCAAAGGAAAAAAATAGCATAATTGTACAAAAAATTAGCGTGTGATTACTATATACTTATTTTTTCGTGACTTATCATAGAAGGGATGAATCTAATTTGGGAGGTTATTCATGCCTTTCAAGCCTCATTGTTTAGCCACGGCCATAGGGAGTTTTCCTCACGATAAGCCTTCTCAGGCTTGTGATCTCATCCTCAATACTATCGCTGATATTCCTCTCTGGCCTCAACTACCCAACACGGATTTCAGAGAAGAAATGGAAATTCAGTACTGCGAAGGTCTTCCATGTGTAGTCATCGATCAGGAAAACCGACGGATGTTTTTTGACACGAGCGGAGACATGACCGCTGATCTTGAAAAATTTTATGAGAACTATATGGCTGAGAACCTGGATTACTTCCAAATTACTTCTGCATTCAGCCGTGGCATATATGAGATGGAAAAAAGATTGAATGAAAAGGATTCGCCCTCATCGATGTATTTCAAGAGCCACGTCACTGGTCCGATCACTACGGGATTGGGAAGAGTGGACGAGAATAAAAGAGCTGTTTATTACAATGATATTTTACGGGATGTCATCGTCAAAGGAATGGAGATGAAAGCGCGATGGCTACTAAAAAAATTCAAGTTTCTAGGATGCAATCAGATTTGCTTTATCGATGAACCCATCTTATCAGGCTTTGGCTCCTCAACTTACGTCAGTGTCCAGAGATCGGATGTTGTCAGCCATCTAGAGGATGTTATCAAAGCCATCCATAAAGAAGAGAGTCTTGCCGGTATTCATTGCTGCGGCAATACGGAATGGACGATTCTGATCGATGCTGGCGTTGATATCATTAGTTTTGATGCTTACGAATTTGGCGAAACCATCGGTTACTATCCTGATCATGTCAGGAATTTTCTGGAAGACGGTGGTGTACTTGCCTGGGGTATTGTGCCGACTTCGGAGAAGATCAATCAAGAGACGCCGGAATCATTGGTCAAAAAACTAGAGAAGGTGGTTGAGAATCTGGCCAGTAAGGGAACCGACAAAAATTTGATTTGGGAAAGATGCCTGCTTACGCCTAGTTGTGGCACAGGATCTCTCTCGATAGAATTATCGGAGAAGATATTTATCATGTTATCGGAAATCAGCCGATTGCTTCGGGAATGAAATTTAGAAACCTGAAGGCTGAGCTGAAGATGAATTTTTTCTCTGAGGATCTCAGTCAAACAGAGGAAAAGAAACATGGTGGAAAATAAAAAGAAAAACTCGGAAGCCAGAATTCAACCGCTGGCCGAGCGACAGAGATTAGAGACGGTCTGGGACAGGTCTGAAAGTCAGAAGCCACGATGCGGATTCGGGGAACAAGGGCTCTGTTGCCACATCTGCTATATGGGGCCTTGCCGAATCAACCCAAAAGGGAGAAAATCCCAGAAGGGTGTCTGCGGAGCTACAGCCGAGGTTATCGTTGCCCGGAATTTCGCCCGGATGATAGCTGGGGGAGCGGCCGCCCATTCAGATCATGGACGAGAGGTGGCAAAGACTCTACTTTCAGCTGCCAAGAATCCCGAGGGTGGCTATTCGATAGGAGACACGAATAAGCTCAACAAAGTCGCTCGCGCCTTTGGCGTAGAAATCAAAGACCGCACCAAAGAGGATATCGCCCTCGAGGTGGCTGAAAAAGCTTTAGCCAACTTCAGCCAGCAAGAGGGAGAGCTTTCCTTTTTAAAACTTGCACCCGAGACCCGCCAGGCTCTCTGGCGTAAGTTAGGAATTGCTCCTCGGGGGATTGATCGGGAAATCGTCGAAATGATGCATCGAACGGCCATGGGTGTGGATCAGGATCATCACAACATTATGCTCCATGGAGCCCGGACAGCTCTGGCGGACGGCTGGGGAGGTTCTATGATTGCCACGGAACTCCAGGATATTCTCTTCGGAACCCCCTCCCCTATTAGGGGGCAAGTCAACCTGGGGGTGCTTTCAGAGAATGATGTCAACATCATCGTCCATGGACACGAACCCGTGCTCTCGGAGATGATGGTCATAGCCGTTCAGGACAAAGAATTGCTTGAATTAGCCAAGTCGAAAGGAGCCAAGGGTATCAATTTATCCGGGATCTGCTGCACGGCCAACGAGATCCTTCTCCGTCATGGATTGCCCATTGCCGGAAATATGCTCCAGCAGGAATTGGCTGTCAGCACGGGTGCTGTCGAAGCGATGATCGTCGATGTCCAATGCATCATGCCGGCCCTGCCGGAACTGTGTAAATGCTTTCATACCAAGCTCATGACCACCTCTTCCAAAGGAAAAATAGAAGGAGCCGAACATTTTGAGTTTTCAGAGAAGAATGCTCTCCAATCGGCCAAGAAGATTGTCCGTGAAGCGATATTGAATTTTCCTAATCGAGGCACTGTGGATATTCCTCGAGAAAAAATGGACCTCATAGCCGGGTTCAGCCATGAGGCGATTATCTACATGTTGGGAGGGGCTTTCCGCGGCTCTTATACCCCCCTTAACGACAATATCATCAACGGACGGATTAAAGGAGTGGCTGGCGTTGTTGGCTGCTGCAATCCTAAAGTTCCCCATGACAAGGCTCACGTGGGTTTGGTGGAAGAGCTCATCGCCAATGATATCCTGGTGGTCCAGACCGGTTGCTCCGCCATTGCTTGTGCTAAAGCAGGGTTACTCATACCTGAATCAGCCGAGAAGTATGCCGGCAAAGGCTTAGCAGAGGTCTGTCAAGCCGTTGGTATGCCTCCTGTCTTGCATTCCGGTTCTTGTGTGGATAACAGCCGCATCCTGATTGCTTTATCCGAGATGGTCAGGATAGGCGGTCTGGGCAGGGATATAAGCGAACTTCCAGCTGCAGGTGCTGCACCGGAGTGGATGAGTGAGAAGGCCATCTCTATCGGCCAGTATTTTGTGGCTTCTGGTGTGTTTACAGTGTTCGGCGTCGGACTTCCTGTCGAGGGAAGCAAAGCCTTCAGCCATCTTTTATTCAGAGAATTCGAAAAAATCTTTGGCGGAATGTGGGCCGCAGAACCCGATACACAAAAAATGGCAGGAATGATCATAGAACACATCGACAAAAAGAGGGAAAAATTGGGAATCAGCAAGGGGAAAGAACGAGTGCTCTATGATATGGCCATGAGGCGAGAACTGGAGGTTTAGAGGAGAGATTAGACAATGTCCAAGCTTATCGCTACAAGAGCCATACGCGGTGCTCATAAACTGGTCCTTCGTGCAGAAAAAGAGCTCAAGCAGGCCATAAAAAAACAGGGGCCGCAGACAAAGGTCGAATTCCCGAATACAGGTTATTTTTTGCCGATATCTCATGGCATTTTGGGTTTGAATATTGACACCCTGGGAGGGCTGAATTCTTTATTGGAAGAAGCCAAAGGCCTGCTTCCTTCCCTTCCTGATAACGAATTATGGCTTCCTTACCTTGGAAAAACTCTCGATGCGGGTATGGCCACGCTATTCGCGGATGAAATCATCGAGGCCATCAAATACACTCAAAATCCCCTCCCCTATCTGCCTAAGCCAAATCCTGAAGATGGGCACCTCTGGCTGGGAGCAGCAAACGATGTGATCATGAGAGAACGGGGAATCGAGTTTGTCGACGGGACAGCTCCAGGATTTGCCGCTTGTGTCGGCTACTGTCCGACGAATGAGATCGCTGTCAAGATTGCCCGTCAACTCCAAGAAAAGAATCTGTATGTCTTCATGTCTGCAGCCACAGACGGAAAATCCATGGCCCAGCAGCTTCAGGAGGAAGGAATCCAAATGGGATGGGAAACACGGCTGGTTCCTTTTGGAGATGATGTCACAGCCACCATCCATTCCCTAGGCTTTGCCACAAGGGTTGCCCTTTCCTTCGGGGGAGCCCAACCCGGAGATTTTCAAAGGGTGCTGCGGTACAACAAGAATAGAGTCTTTGCCTTTGTCCTTGCTTTGGGACCTGTCGACGATGAAAAACATGCCCAGGCTGCCGGAGCGATAAACTATGGGTTTCCGGCTATTGCTGATACCGACATCGACCAGATTTTACCGACAGGAATTTGTACCTATGAACATGTGGTCTCTCCTGTGTCCCACGATAAGATCGTTGCCAAAGCTATTGAGGTACGGGGATTAAAGATAACGGTTACCAAAGTCCCTGTTCCAGTACCCTATGGCCCTGCCTTTCAGGGAGAACGGATTCGGAAAGAAGATATGTACGTGGAACTGGCTGGCCAGCCAAGCCCTGGCTTTGAATTCTTAACGACAAAAGAGTTAGATAAGGTTGAAGATGGGAAAATCGAGGTGATTGGGCCGGAGATTGATGACGTCGGAGAGGGAAGCCAGATTCCTCTAGCCATTTGGGTTGAGGTGGCTGGGAGGGAGATGCAGCCTGATTTCGAGCCGATTCTAGAACGTCAGATTCATGACTTCATAAACTGCGCCAACGGCGTTTTTCATATGGGACAGCGGGATATCAACTGGGTTCGTATCAGCAAAGAAGCCAAGCAAAAAGGATTCAAATTCAAGCATTTCGGCTCTATCCTTCATGCTAAGTTGCACGGGGATTTTGGCAAGATTGTGGATAAAGTCCAGATCAAGGTTTATACCCGAGAAAAAGAAATTCTTGGGCTCATCGATACGGCGCGTCAAGTTTACCATCAGCGCGATGCCCGTCTGGCAGATATGACTGATGAATCTGTGGAGACGTTCTACTCCTGCACCCTATGCCAATCGTTTGCCCCCAATCATGTCTGCGTTATCACTCCTGAGCGCTCAGGATTATGTGGTGCCTATAACTGGCTGGATGGAAAAGCAGCCCATAAGATTAATCCAACCGGCCCCAACCAGCCTTTAAAAAAAGGGAAAAAAATCGATCCTGTGAAGGGACAGTGGGAAGGGATTAATGATTTTGTCTTCAACAGTTCGCATAAAACATTGGAATTCTTCAATGCCTACAGCATAATCGAGCATCCGATGACTTCCTGCGGTTGCTTTGAGTGCATCTCCTGTGTGCTGCCCTCGACAAACGGGATTATGGTTGTCTACCGTGATTTTGCGGGAATGACACCCAGTGGAATGAAGTTTTCCACATTGGCTGGAATGGTCGGAGGCGGTGTTCAGACGCCAGGATTCATCGGACACAGCAAACACTACATCGGGAGCGAAAAATTCATAAGCGCCGACGGAGGAGCCAAACGCATAGTCTGGATGGATAAGAATCTCAAAGAAGAGATGGAGCCGATTCTTCATGAGATAGGGCAGCGGGAAGGGATAGAGAATTTTTATGAGATGATTGCTGATGAGACGGTGGCTGTGACCGAGGAAGAGGTCTTAGCCTATATCACTCAGAAGAATCATCCAGTGCTTTCTTTATCCCCTATGTTTTAGGAACGTTGTAGCCATGAAGACAATAGCCATTTCTGGGAAAGGTGGAACTGGCAAGTCCACAGTCGCGGCTATGATCATCCGTTGGCTGGGAGAAAATATCTCCAAATCCATCCTTGCTGTTGATGCGGATTCCAACGTCAACCTGAACGAACTCCTCGGGGTGAAACTGAAAGAGACGGTTGGTACCATAAGAGAAGAAATGAAGAGCATGGCCGATGCTCTCCCTGCCGGGATGACAAAACAGCAGTTCCTCGAATACAAAATCCATTCTAGTCTTGTAGAGACACCCAACTTCGATCTTATCGCTATGGGACGGCCGGAAGGCCCAGGATGTTATTGTTATGCGAATAACCTGCTCAGGGATATATTAAAAACCCTCGGGAGTCATTATGAATTTATGGTCGTTGACAACGAAGCGGGGATGGAGCATCTGAGTCGAAGGACGACCCAGAGTATCGATCACTTGCTTATCGTCTCTGATCCTTCACCCAGAGGGATACAGGCTTCAGGTAAGATAAGTCGGCTCATTGTGGAGCTGGAAACGAGAGTCGGAGAAAAATTTTTGATTCTCAACCGAGTCCGTGATTCTTTTCCTGAAACGGTGAGTAACGCAATCGAAGAGGAAGGATTAAAGCTTCTGGGATCGATTCCAGAAGATGAAAAAATCCTGAAGAATGATCAGGGAGGGAGTCCGATCTGGGATATCATTCCAGAATCTTCAGCTTACCAGGCTGTCATGCGGTTGATAAGAAAAATCCCCATTTAGAACAGATGAGGTCGATCCATGAGTTTTGAAATTCCTAAAGAAAAGAATCCGGGCAAGATCGTCGAAGTGATCCTTGGAGCCACGTCGAAGGAAGGTGGCACCCGTTCCCATACGGTCACTATCGGTGGGAGCAATGCCCTCCCTTTCCATTTTTTTGAAGGAGAACATCCGCATCGGCCAGCCATTGCCATGGAAGTCTTTGACAAGATGCCAGCCAGGTATCCTCCTTCCTTGATGGAAATCTATCGTGATGTTGTCGCCAGGCCTGGAGAGATGGCCAAAAGGTGTGTGGAGGAATACGGCGCAGAGCTCATCAGCATCCGTCTTGAAGGAACTCATCCAGAGAAAGGAGATCACAGTGCCGAAGAGGCTGTGGAGGTCGTCAGAGAGGTCGTTGAATCCGTGAGCGTTCCTCTCATCATCACTGGACACAGCCATTTTGAGAAGATCAACGAGGTCATGAAAAAAGTCTGTGAAGTCACAGCAGGCGAAAACTGTTTGATCAATTATGTGGAGACAGATAATTATAAAACCATTGCCGCTGCCTGTATCGCATACAACCATACTCTTGTGGCTCAATCCCCGATCGATGTTAACCTCGCCAAACAGTTGAATATCTTGTTGACAGACATGAATTTCCCCGCAGAAAAAGTCGTCATGGATCCTTTAACGGGGACGTTGGGCTACGGCCTGGAATACACATACTCTATCATGGAGCGGATCCGAACCGATGGCTTGGCCGGGGATAAAATGCTGGCTTTTCCTATGCTCATAAATCCGGGCAACGAGTCGATGAGAGTCAAAGAAGCCAGAGTTTCAAAGGAAGATTACCCAGAATGGGGGGATGAAGAGCGGCGCAGTGCTTATTGGGAAATTGCCACGGCCATGAGCCTTCTTGTGGCCGGAGCAGAATTGCTCATCATGTATCATCCTAAGGCGGTGGAAGTGGTGAAAAAGAACATCATGGAAATGTTCGCATCTGAAAAGGAAGAATGAATATGGCATTATCCGGATTAGACATATTTAAGTTGCTCCCGAAAACCAACTGTGGAGATTGCGGGGTTCCGACCTGTATGGCTTTCGCCATGAAACTGGCCCAAAAAAAGGCCCAGTTGAGCGAATGTCCTCATGCCTCAGAAGAGGCTAAGGCGACCTTGGGGGCGGCCAGTGAACCGCCCATTTGGTTGATAAGAATAGGAAAAACCCAGCCTCTAGAGGTCGGGAATGAAACCGTCATGTTCCGCCATGAAAAAACCTTCTTCCACCAGACAGGAATCGCTGTGGAGCTGCGGACTTCAGAGGGAAAGGAGAAACTATCGTCGAAGACAAAGGAGGTTGAGGGGTACGCGGTCGAGAGAGTGGGCGAGGAGC
>JABAOF010011248.1_pt1 | contig 18494 bp, 17 predicted proteins | sample 7062171 | NCBI WGS metagenome assembly JABAOF01 (sample SAMN14538628, study PRJNA623070) | marine sediment metagenome | biome: marine biome [ENVO:00000428]; feature: marine pelagic biome [ENVO:01000023]; material: deep marine sediment [ENVO:00002113] | place: India: Gulf of Khambhat ...
AACAGGAGTTCAGCGATGGCGAAGAAGGCGTCGTATCGGTTTTCGTTCGGACCATGGAACATTCACGAGGGCGCCGATCCGTTCGGGCCAGCGGTCAGGCCCACGGTGGCATTTGCCCGGAAGTTGACGATGTACAAGAAGCTCGGGTTCGACGGGGTGCAGTTCCACGACGACGATGCCGTGCCCGAGCTGAACGATCTCAGTCCGGCCCAGATCCGCGCGCGAGCTAAGGCGGTCAAGAGGCAACTGGACGGCGCGGGTCTGGTGGCGGAGTTCGTCGCTCCGCGGTTATGGGAGGACCCGCGGACCATCGACGGCGCGTTCACGGCAAACGATCCGAAATGCCGGCGGTACGCGCTCGATCGCGCGAAGAAATGCATCGACATCGCCAACGCACTAGGCACGAAGCTGATCGTACTGTGGCTCGCTCGCGAGGGCTCCTATATTCGGGAGAGCAAGAATCCGCGGAAGTGCACCGGGCTGCTGCTGGACGCAATCAACAAGCAGCTGCAGTACGACAAGCGCATTCGCATCGCCATCGAGCCCAAGCCCAACGAGCCGATGGACCAGGCCTACGTTCCGACGATCGGACATGCGATCGCGATGGCTTACGCCAGCGCGGACCCCAAGCGCGTCGGCGCGCTGGTTGAAACCGCGCACGCGCTGCTGGCAGGGCTTGATCCGTCCGACGAAATGGCCTTCGCGCTGTACCACAAGAAGCTTTATAGCGTCCACCTGAACGACCAGAGCGGGTTGAAGTTCGACGAGGACAAGTCGTTCGGCTCAGCCAATCTGCGCGGCGCGTTCAACCAGGTCCGTGTGCTGGCCGAGGCGGACTACGGCAGCAACGGCGAGTTTGTCGGCCTGGACGTCAAGGCCATGCGCACGCAAAGCGCCGAGACCGCCACCAAGCATCTTGCCAACAGCCGGGCCACGTTCCTTCATTTGGCCAAGAAGGCTCGCACGCTGGACAAGAAAGCCGAGCAAGCACTCGCCGCGGATCGGGATTATGAAGGGCTGGACCGCTTGATCCTCGAGCATCTGATGGGGGTGTGAAACCAGGCAAGAACGGTACAGCTCGGCAATCGTTTGTCGGGCACGTAGCTCGGCGCGCACGCGGGCCCTCGCGGGTGGGCACCAGCACGGCGTTGACAATTCCGAGCCGGGGGAATCAAATGATCCCGCATGTCCTCTTCGCCGGAAGCTCCCGAGACTGTTCCTGTCCACGTCGCAATGGTCCTGGACGAACGGTTCGTTGACGACGCGGGGGCGGTGCTGTCGCGCTTGTGCGTCGGCATGGTCGATGAGGCAATCCAGGTGACCGTCGTCACGCCTGTAGCGCTGCCCGATGAGCTGCTGATCGGCGCGGTGCGCGTGCTCACGTATCGCGCNNCTTTCAGAAGCCACTCGGTCCGCGCTCTGTTCGGCCAGGTCGCGCCGCGTCGGCCAACGGTCATCCACGCGCTTTCGGGCCGGGCGGTGAAGATCGGGCGTGCGCTGGCGGCACAGTTCGGCGTCCCGCTCATCACGCAAGTCAACGGGCACGACGAGATCGGTCCGGCCGTTCGCTCCCGGCTGGTGCCGCCGGCGGCGATCGTGTGCGCGAGCGAGCCATTGCGCGAGGCGATCCGGCGGCGCCGTCACAGAACCGATGATCAGCGGCTGCGTTTGGTCCGACCTGGGGTCCACCCGCAGGCTGCGCCGACGTGCTTCGTTGATCCGGCCAAGATGGCCACGGTGGTCACGCGAGTCGCGCTGACAGAGCGTTGCCGGGTGGCGGACGTGATGCAGGCGGCGGCGCGACTGAAGGAGCGGGGGGTCGAGCTGATGTTGTTCGTGCTGGGCACCGGGCCGGCCGAGCCAGCCCTCCGCGAGCTGACCAAGACCCTCGGTCTGCGTCGAGAGGCCATCTTCGCCGGGCAAATGCACGACGCGTCATCGGCCATCGAAGGGGGCGACATCCTGGTGGTGCCTCGAGCGGAAAAGACATTCAGCGTCGCCACGTTGGAGGCCCTAGCGGCAGGGCTGGCCGTCGTCGGTGCGAGGGGCGGCGCGGGCGACTTTCTGATCGATGGGCAGACGGGGCTGCTCTACGAGGAAGGCAACGTAGAACAATTGATCCAGCAGCTCGCACATCTGCTGGAAGATCGCTCTTTCGCCAAAGACCTGGCCGCTCGCGCGCTCGCCTACGTCAAACAGAACCATCAGACCAGCGCGATGGTGCGATCATTGAGCGAGCTCTATCGTCAACTATCAGTAGAGCGCGAGGCGGAACGGCCTCGGCGCCGGGAATGAGCGCGTCAAAGGACAGGCACCGGCACGTTCAGTCGCGCGGCCAGGAAGCCAATTTGCCGGCCGGCGCGGTGGCGGGGCGTGTGGCGGGCTTGCTGGCGGCGCGACGAGCCGCTTGGTACGCGAGCAGGACTGTGCTTTCAGGACGCTTCTGTAGCGCAAACGCCAGGAACTCGTCGATGACCCGTTGATCCATTGTCAGGTCCGAAGCCCGCTCGAGGGCGTTTACGACCTGTTGATCACTGCCGCGCGCCAGTCCCAGCTCGGCCAGTCCCATCTGGACGTCGAAATGGTCGGATGCCAACTGACCCGCACGCTCGAGCCAATCCCCCCACGGCGAAAGCCCGCCCTCGGGGCGGAACTGCAGCAGCATGCGCGACAGCCGTAGATACCCCAGGCCCAGCGCCCTCGTGACGGCCTGCTCACTGCTCTGCGGGTTAACCCGGTGGATGAGGTCGCGCGCCTCGCCTTCCTGACCGGCGGCCAAGCGGTAGAGGGCCATGAGATCGAGAATGCGTGCGGCAATGGCGTCAGCGTCAGCGACCGTTGGCACATCTTCGAGAGCTCGCTGAGCTTGCCGGATGGCCGCCTCGGGTTGCCTGGGGTTGGCCAAGAACAGATAACGCGATCGCTCCACGCGCGTCGCCAGACTCGCCCAGCGGAGACGGTTCCCAAATCTGGCGAACAGGTCCAGTGCCTCGCCAGCGGCGGCAGCGGCGCCACCACATTCCCTGCGGAGGAACATGATCATCGCTTGCAGTCGCAGCTTCTCCGCTGAACGCGAGTCGGGCCAGTCATCGGGCTCACCGATCGCAAGGGCTTCTCGGGCCTTGGCGACGATCGGGGCAAACGCCTTATCGAATCCCTCCGTCTTGGCTAGCTCCCGCACGGCGGCCGCGAAGCGCACCGAAACACTGCGGAAACGGAGCGGACCGCAGAGGATCTCCACCTGCTCTGCCAACGGCTTATAGCGTGAGAGTTGCCACAGACGAACGGCGAGCCCTTCATCGAATCTTCGGCGAAGATGTTCGTCCGTCAGCGCTGCCTCGGCACGCCGCCGGTAGATTTCAAGCAGCCGCGTACGACCGCGAGCGATTTCCAACTCCCTCATCATGTTCGCAAGATCATGCAGGATCACCCCGACGCCCGGCACGCCCGGCGCCCAACGACGTAGCTTCTCGGCCAGCTCGATGCCATCCTGCGCGTGCAAGCGGACCTGGGCTTCGTCCTCGGCAGCCAGCCCTTCGAGGCGATGGTCCTGTCGACCGGCCTGGATGAACCGGCCAGCGCGGTTTCGCCACGAGCGATGGAAAGCCGATGCGGCTTGATGGCGAGCCAGCAGATACTCGCTGTTGGCCGCGAGGCGACGGATGGGGTTCAGGCGAGCCCAGGCGGCCCGCCGGCCGAGCGCGAGAGCGCCGTCCCACTGAACGCTTTCAATCTGTCCGTGGACCTCGGCGTGTGCGCGAGCGCCGCGCCAGTCGCGGTAGCTCACCGCCGCCAAGGCCAGCGACACGCAAGCCGCACCAGCAACGGTCAGGTAACGCACTGGCGCGCGGATGGAGCCTGCCGAGCCCACAACATTACCGCCGCCGTCGGCCCGGGCTGCCGGGGCGAGGGCTTCGCAGGTGATCGCCCACGTCAGGCCCACAACCGTGTAGTACACAGCTGGCAGGCCGGGCAGGCGCAGCGCGACATCGCTGGTCTCCTCGACAATTAACCCGACGAGTGACGCGAGCAGACCGATTAGACACCAGCGCTGACGCGGGTCCCGCAGTCGCCGAAGCGCCACGATCCCCCCCCAGAAAGTCAGCGCGTACATGCCCGCCAGCATCGCAAACCCGACGCTGCCGAGATCGGCCGCGATCTCCAGCCACTCGTTATGCGCGTGGGCGATGCGCGTATCGGCAAAGACCTGCGGATCGCAATCGAGGTCAGCAGCGGCCATGCTGTCGGCGAGCAGCGCGTATCCAGACTGGCCGAACCCGGTCAGCGGGCGTTCGGCGACCATGTTCAGTGCGTACGACCATGTGTAGAGCCGCAGCCGGGCCGTCGCGCCCCGTGCGTACGCTTCGACCCCCAGCAGGCGTGGCAGGACGTACCAGCCGCCAGCCGCCACGCCAGCCAGGACAATGGCGACAACCACCAGCTTTCCCCGCCGCCTGAGGGCGAAGAAAGGCATCGCCGCCAGCCCGAAGACGAGTCCCAAAGCGGGCCCGCGCGAGCGTGTGGCCAGATACGACCAAGCCTTCGCCGGCCAAGACTCCGACGCGGGCAACGGCCCAGGGGAGCCGGTCAGCAGAAATGCCCACGTCATTGCGGCGAGAGCTACGCATAGGAGCAGAACGCCCAGAAGATTGAGCAGTCCGATCCGGCCGAGGATCCGACGGAAGCGCCCGATGGCTTCGGACGCCGCCACCAGGATTGCTGGGATCATACAGGCCGCCAAGGACAGCGGCTGGCCGATCGGATAGCTGGCTCTTCGTGACGGGTTCCTCTCGTAGAAGTACCAAACGGCAAGGGCAGCCGTCAGGGCGCCGACAACCGTCAGCACGAGTGCACCAGCGCGAGCGGTCCGGCCGGTGAGTGCTCGGGCCACGCCAAGCGCCCAAGCCAACGGAATCGCCATCCAGATCGAGCCGTAAAAGGCGAACGCTGGAGCATGCGACCATCGACTGCTCAGAAACGACCAGACGACAAAGAGCAGCAAGAGCAACTGCGCACCGATCACCGGCGACATCTGCCCGCGTAGGCCGGGTCGCGCCGATACAGGCGTACTTGGACCGTTGTTCCCGCGGGCGGGGAGGTCCTGACTCGCGGAAAGGAGCGCCGTCTGCGGCGGGCCNNACTCGCGGTAAAGAGCAGCGTCTGCGGCGGGCCATCTCGTCCGTTGCTGGCGAACGCGAGGGCTGCCAGGAGCACTGCAACCGCTGCTCCGATGCCCAGAACAAGGTCCTTGATCGCAATACCGAGCGGCGTGGGCAGGCGATAGTCGAAGTTCAACGCGACCGCCAACGGACGCAGCAGAGACTTGGGCGACCAAGGCCGGGCTCCCTCGATCTGGCCACGAGCCGAACTGGAAAGAAAGCAGGTCCCCGCAAGCACGGCTACGATCAGGAACACCGTCACCACGTGAACCGGTTTGGTGGGCATGTCAGGAGCCGCTGATTTGTCGCGCAAGACGTTCCGTCAACAGGCCCTTCAGGCTATCAGCTTGTCCGAGCGTTGGCCAGAAGGCGCACTCGCACGCGGGCGCGCCCAGTCAGCCAAGCCGAGCTTGGTTTTCGCTCGACTCCAACGTACTCTCTTCCTACGTTTCGTCCGGTCATAGGGTGCGAATGGGAGAAGTGAACGTGTCCGAGGACGTGCGACAATGTGAGATCCAGGTCCGGGTGCGTTACGCAGAGAGCGATCCAATGGGATATCTGCACCACGCGAAGTACCTGGAGTATTTCGAGATGGGTCGGACCGAGCTGCTTCGTCTCAACGGGCTGCGATATCGTGACTGCGAGCAGAGAGGCGTGTATTTCGTGGTCGCCAAACTTGAATGCCGCTACCGGGCGCCCGCAAGATACGACGATCTTCTGACACTGACGACCACTGCAACTCGGATGACGCGAGCACGCATCGACCACGAATACCAGCTCAAGCGCGACGGGCAGGTGCTCTGCGAGGCCCGCACGACGCTGGCTTGCGTCGATCGGCAGGGCAGGATCGCCGCCATCTCCGAGGACATCTTCAGGAACCGTCCTACGGCCCAGGCGTGAGGGCGAAGGTGGCGACCTGCTGCGGGTTCAGACGCACCGCAACAGGCGTTGCCTCGGGGTGCCCTGCCGGCCGCCACGCCGCCGTGAGCGGCGTTTCGCCGCCGTTGTAGAATCGCACCTGCCCGTCCCCCTCTGCCGGGGGAACCACAAGGCTAAGCAGGTTGTCGGGAAGGCAGATTCGGCCGGCTTCGTCGAGCAACTCGATCGCAGGCTCCACGGCGCCTCGAATCAGGCGTGTCCCCAATAGGAGCGGTCCGTAGCAGCCTGTGACCGCCCCGACGCCCCAGTTGCGACCGTGACCGGCGGCCACGGAGCAGACTGCCGGCCCGCGATCGGAGTGCTCTCGCCCGCTTCGCAGCGCACGAACGGCCAGGCCTAACCGTGCAGCGGCCATGCCTAGCGCTCGTTCGGCGAAGGAAACGTCGCCGGTGAGCTGAAAGGCCAGAGCCAGCGCAGCCGGGCTGGGCTGGACGGTGTGCTCAACGGCTCCCCGCTCGGACCACCGCCCCCAATAGACCATGTCGTACCGTTTGCCGACGCCGGCACGCTGCGGCTCAACCTTCTCGTGCATCATGATCGCCAGCTCCGCCTCTCCAGCCGGCGGGAACTGATCGACCGCCCGTCGAATTCGCGTGTCGAAGCCCACGTCCCGAAACGCGGCGCGATAGTAGCTGACGGCGGCGGCTCCAGGGTCCGCGTAGGGGTCTGCGATCTGCCCGACCAACGGCTCGACCAACCGGCGGGCGGCGAGATGAAACACCTCTTCACCGGACAGAGCAAAGAGATCACCGAAGGCGTATATCGCCCCGGAAGCGATCAGATTCTCAACGCCGGCAAGCGGATCATCCGGCAGGTGATGCACGTCCGCCGCGGCTTCCCGCAAGGCAGCAGACGTCAGATCGCGTTGGTACAAACCGCGACCTTGGGAATCGTACAGAACGGGCAGCGGCCCGTCGCACTCGACGATCCGCCTGGCCCGCCGCCGCCCGTACCGCAAGGCCCAGTCCGCGTACCTGTCCTCCTCGAGCACGCGATGGGCCGCCAGCGCCAGGTGTATAAAACGCAGATGCTCAGCCGCCTCGACAGCGAACTCAGGCGAGTCATCAACCACGCGCGTACCAAGCCGCCAGCTTCGAAAACGGTCTCGCGTGTAGTCGTACCAGGCGGGCACCTCCCCGGCCCAATTGCCAACGTGATGAGCTGCATCCTCGAGGATCGATCGCGCCGCGTCGTTGTCACCAAACAGGCCGAGATACTGGGGCAGGAAGAGCACGAACGCCTCCGGCCCGTGGTGCGCCTCGGTCCTGGGCGGATAGCCGTGTACGCACTCGCGCTGGAGCCAATCGCCAAGAACAGCGATGAGCGACCGAAAGTGCGCTGCGAGCTTCTCGTTACGCGTGATGAGGTAATGGGGGATCCACGCCAGCGCGTAGTTCACCTCGTCGCCGCCGCCACCTTGCGCCCCCCGTGCGTCGAGCCGCAAGCTCTGGTCGAGCCAACGGTCCATCAGCATGCGAAGCCGCTGGTAATGCCGGTGGCACTCTTGCATGCTCGTCGGTAACGTGCCGCTCTCAGCCATCGGCGGCAGACTCACGTCAACGTTCGAGCGGCTCGATCCAGCCACCCCTTGCCCCATCGGCGCCATCCGTGGAGCAGGATCGCCGCCACAGCCACCGGTGCGACCTTGCCGGCTCCTTGAATGAACGGCACGACCGCCTCAGGCGCGTCGCGACAGGCTTCGACCGCCGTGTGCTCTTGGAGTTCGTCGCGCGGGTCGAGCCTGGCGGCCAGTTCGTCCCGCGTCAACGAGACGGTGGCGTCGAAGATCAGCTCCGGCTGGAATATCTCGCGATCACGGACCAGCCCCAGACAGACGGTCTCGTTGATCTCTTGCTCGCCGACGTGGATTTCCTCATCGAGCTCACGCCGGACGCTGGCGAAGGCATCAACCATTCGTGCTCGGGGCGCACCACGTGCAGCAGGCTTCCAGTCAGCCTGTTCGAGCGCCCCGCCGAAGGTGTGCAGATAGCCGCCGTGATAAGCCACTCGTTCGCTTCGCCGGCCATAGAGCAGCCGACCGTCGCTGGTGATTATTGTAGCCGTCGTGCCGATGGGGTTGCTGAAGCGATGCCATCCGAATTCGTGGACTCTGTCCTTATTGAGCAGGTTCGTGCCGACAAAATCTCGGTAATTCGTCGGCCCGACGTCGAGAAGCATCGTGCCCTCGCGGACGTCGTGCGAGAGGTATCTAGCCATCTGGCCGTTGAAAAGGATGCCGCCGCTGCGCCTGGCCTCGGCGCGTTTGGCCTGCCAACCTGCCGCGATTAGCCGCTCTAACTCGTCGGTCGTCTCGCGAGGCCGGTCGTGCCACCGGACCTGGAGCCGAGCGGGGCTGAAAACGCCCATAGCAGCTACCGTGAACGGCAGCGGCGGCGCCGCATACACAGCGCGCCAGTTTCCGGCACCAGTTTGAGCATCGCCCGGCAGCGGATCGGTCATTGGCCTTCTGATCGGTGACGACAATCAGGACGTCTTGAGCCGGTGAGTGTGCGTGATTCGGACCCGAGCACTTCGGCAGCGAAGCGATCAGAAGCCCTCGTNNGACACGGGCCTCATCCGCGATTCAGTTCTTCCAACCACCCCACAAGATCCTTGGCGTAATACGTGAGGATCATGTCGGCCCCGGCACGCTTGATCGACAACGTTGACTCAATCACACAGGCCTTCTCGGCGATCCAACCATTCGCCGCCGCGGCTTTGATCAACGAGAACTCCCCGCTGACATGATACGCCGCCGTCGGAACACCGAACCTCTCTTTGACACGGTAGATGATGTCGAGATAGTTGATGGCGGGTTTGACCATGACGATGTCAGCGCCCTCTTCGATGTCCAGCGCGACCTCGCGGAGGGCTTCGTCGGCATTGCAGTAGTCCATCTGGTAGGAGGTGCGATCGCCGAACTGCGGCGGCGACTCAGCAGCCTCGCGAAATGGACCGTAATAGGCGCTGGCGAACTTGGCCGCGTAGGACAAGATCGGCGTATCGACGAATCCGGCCTCGTCCAGGGCGCGGCGAATCGCCCCCACCCGCCCATCCATCATGTCCGACGGGGCAACGATGTCTGCACCCGCCCGCGCGTGAGAGACAGCCGCCTTGGCCAGATTCACCAGCGTGGCGTCGTTATCCACGTCCTTTCGGCCACCCCGCTCCCTGATTACGCCGCAGTGGCCGTGGTCGGTGTACTCGCACAAGCAGACGTCGGTGATCACGAGAAGCTGCCGGCACGTCTGTTTGACGGCGCGGACGGCCTGCTGGACGACGCCATCATCGCGCCACGCCTCGCCGCCGATCGCGTCTTTGGCCCGCGGTATGCCGAACAGTATCACCGCGGGGATACCCAGCGACTCGACGTGCTGACATTCCTGCACCAGTACGTCCACGGACATCTGGTAGTTGCCCGGCATTGAGCTGATCGGGTTCTTGACTGCGTCCCCGGGTCGCACAAAGAGCGGATACACCAAATCGTCCACGGAGAGGCGCGTGTCTCGCACCATCCGCCGAAGGGCCGGGCTCGCACGCAACCGTCGCATTCGAGTAGTTGGAAAGCTCATGACGTCTCGGCCTCCGGCGGCGTTTCCCGTATCATGATCGCATGATCCACACCAGCAAGATCACTGCGATCAGGATGGCTACGATGATAGGCCACGCCCAACTGCGAGCCCGTCGCTCGGACGACGTCAGTTCCACGATCCATTCGCCGCAGTTCGGGCACTTCTGGCAATCCTCGGATATATCCGCCTGGCAAGAGGGGCACCGAGCCTCGCCCGGCTCTTCACCCTCAGCCAGATCGTCCCCGTCCGGCCACTCGTCTTCCGTCAAACGCCGCTCGCGATCTGAACGCACCATCACAGGGGCCCGTCACTGCGGCCTCAACCTTGCGTCTGCTCCTTGATGATCGCCAGCATCTGCTTGAACTGATCCGTGCCGGCTTGGCCGAGCAGCTCGAAGATCGCGCTTTCGACCGTGGTAATCACGGCCCCGGCCTGTTGCATCCGGAGCAAGGCGATATCGTAGTCGAATTCATCGCGCGAACCTACGGCGTCCGCGCAGACGTAGGGTTCGTACCCATGCTGCAACAACTGCAGCACCGTCTGCTGCACGCAAACATGAGTTTCAATCCCGACCACGAGAATCTGTGAACGCTGTGACTCGGCGAGCCGACGTGCCACCGGCGTGTCAGCACAGCAGCCAAAGCTCAGCTTCTCCATGGGCTTGGACTGCTCGTCGGTGAAGAGCCCGCGTACAGCGGCGTCGGTCGGCCCCAAGCCCTTCGGATACTGCTCGGTCAGGACGATCGGCAGATCAAGGACCCAAGCTGCGCGGATCATCTTCGTCACGCCCCTGAGCACGCGCTCACGACCAGCAATGGCCGGGAGTAACTTCTCTTGCAGGTCCAACACGAGCAGAAGGGCCTGATTCGCGTCGAGCAGATTCCCCATGGAGGACTGTCTCCGGTCAAATTCAAGACCAGTTTAGCCATCTCGATTGGGGCACGAAAGGCGCACAAGCTCAGGGTGGTGCCGTGCAGTTTCAGGTGCCACCTAGACCCGGGCCCGTGGAAGAGCGGAACGCCCGACTTGCGTGCCTGCGGCTTTTCAGGCCCGTTCGTCCGGCTTTCGACGGGCTAAAGAGCAAGACCGAGCCCATTGCCGCGATCCGAGCGGGCAGGTAGAATCCGCGCACCGTCGCGGAGAACACCGTGGCTGGGACGCACAAGAAGCATGGCCAAATCGTCGAGTCACGCGGCCGCGTGGGCAAACAGATCGTCTTGCCCTGGGGGCGCAGCATCCAGATCTGCGCGGGAAGCATCAAGACTCGCCTCGGCCGGTCCTTTGTGACGCTACTGGGCGTGATTCTGGCCATCGCCTTCCTGATGAGCGTGCTGACCACGCGGACGATCACCGACGAGCTGATCTCACGGGGTGACGAGAACATCAACTTCCGACTAGCCAAGCAGATGGGCATCGACGTGGCCGACCCCGCCGCCCGCGATCAGGAAAGACAAAAGGATTACTGGCTGATCGGGCTGTCGATCTTGGTCTGTCTGGTGGGCATCGTCAACAGCATGCTGATGAGCGTTACCGAGCGCATTCGGGAAATCGGCACGATGAAGTGCCTCGGAGCGCTGGATTCGTTCATTGTGCGGCTGTTCTTCTTGGAAAGCTCGTTTCAGGGATTACTCGGCACGGCTGCGGGGATTCCAATCGGGTTCCTCTTATCGTACGCGCGTCTGGCACTCGGCTTCGGCTTCGGGACACTGAACTACAAGCACCTGCTGTTGAATACGGTGCGCAATGGGGGCATCGCGCTGGTCGCCGGAACGCTGTTGACGATTCTGGCGGCGATTTACCCCGCCTATGTGGCCGCCAAAATGCAGCCGGTCCAGGCAATGAGAGTTGAGGAGTGACCGTGGTTGCCGAACAGCACAGTATCGTCCGNNAAGAACGTCAGGAAGGTTTACGTCATGGGGACTGAGCAGGTCGAGGCCCTGAGGGGAATCTCGCTGGAGATCTACGCCGGCGAGTACCTCTCGATCATGGGTCCGTCCGGTTCAGGAAAGAGCACGTTTTTCAACATGGTCGGCGGACTGGACAAGCCCACCGGCGGCCAAGTGTACATCGACGAAGTGGACGTGGCCCAGTTGGACGCATACGAGCTGGCCTGGCTGCGCTGCCGCAAGATCGGCTACATCTTTCAGACCTTCAATCTGATCCCGGTCATGACCGCGTTGGAGAACGTAACGCTGCCGATGACGTTCGGGGGCATGTCCAGCGACGATGCACGGGACAAAGGCGTGGCACTGTTGAGCAAGGTGGGGCTCGGCGACCGCATTCAGCACAAGCCTTTTGAGCTATCTGGCGGACAACAGCAGCGCGTGGCCGTCGCACGGGCGTTGGCCAACGACCCGGCGATCATTCTCGCCGACGAGCCTACCGGCAACCTCGATCTGAAGACGGGCACGGAAATCATCGAGCTGCTGAGCCAGATGAACAAGGAGATGGCTGTCACCGTGATCACAGCCACCCACGACCATAAGATGCTTGCCGCCAGCGACCGCGTCGTGTGGATCCGCGACGGAATGGTCGATCGGATCGAACGTCGGGAGGACCTGAAGATCGAGGTCGGCACGATCGACGGCGAAGTGGAATAGACGACGGAGTCGCAGGTGCCCTGACGCCTGGGAGCCGACTCGGCCATTGCACGGGGCACGGTGCGACGGAAGTCAACCGGTCCCGACTCTGCCCGCGTCAAGAGCAGACCCGGCGACGCCGACCGGCGGCACCATAGATGCTCGCAGTCGGCCGAGCGGCGTCGGCGGATAGCCGCGACGCGTCCGCGGCAATAGCAGGATCAGATCACTTCGGCCGCGAACGCGCCATTTCCCCTCCGGGCTGATTGGCTCTGTTGGCGGGTCCTGATCGCAGGACGAAGGGACGAGCAGTTCTAACCTCCAAGCTCCTGGACAAGCCGATCAATGGTGATGTCGATCTTTCCGGTCGTCTCGTAGTTCCCCCGCTCGATGGCCGCTCGCACCTGCGAGACCTTCTCCAGCCGGATGTCGGGTAGCGATTCGAGCTGACTCAGAAGACGAGCAAGCGCCGAGACATCAACGGCATCTTCAAGCTGCCTGTTCGCGCGGCCCTGGTGCTTGTGCCTGGGATACCGTTTGTCAGGTGCGATTGGATGGGAGCTGCGACTCTCGCCGATATGCCCGATGTCGTTCATGTCGCCACCTCATCGGCTCCAGCCGCCGGCGCCCGCTGAGCAGCCAGATCGGGGGCGCGGCCTGGAACCCTGCCTTTGAAGCTGGTTACTTAACTGGGGTCACCAGCCGCGCTCCGAGCCGGAGGACCAACATGGTCACTCAGCTCACGCATTCCTCCTTGAAACGCAGATGAGGTGTAGGTGGGACACCTAGAGGCACGGCCGGGTCGATCCGTCAGACCCGCTCTCGCTTTACTATCGTCACCACCAGTATCGTCGCAGCCCTGCCCGAATCTTGAACCAAAGTCGGCCCAACACAAGAGATACGAACGGAGCGGGGCCGACCGAGACGCCCCAGAATTCCCAAATTCTCCAGACTCACGCCGCCAGCTCTTGATGCGCGCCTCGCGTTCGCGCAGCTTCTCAAATCGCCCGAATGCCGTCTGGGCTCGGTAGTGATCTCGCAGCCCTTGGTCCACCAGTTGGCCAACGATGCGAGACCGCGGTCGCCGGAATCCTACTCACGAGACCGGCCCAACTACACGATCCTGTCACCGATTCCCTCAGGACGTCCCCTGCGTCTCATCTTGTAGATGCCCCTGAAACGAGCGAACTGATCCGGCGCAAGCAGTGCGTCCTCATTGTCAATCCACTGGTCGCAAGCCCCTTGAATGTCCAGGTTCCGCAGCCCGGCCGGGAGGCTTGCGCGCAGCGCGCCGACGATGTCCGAAAGCGAAAAGCTCACCTGACCCCTTGTGAACCAATCAGGCTTTCGGAGTCGGACACGCCTCGTGATTTTCAACCGGTTGTATTCCTGCACCAAGGCCCCGACCACCTCCTCAAGTGCTGGGCGGCTTCTGGCCACATCTGACAAGCAGAGACAGCTCTCCAGCAGGTTGGCGATGCGGATTGCAGGAGCTGGAAGAGCGCACAGCTCCCGTGACAGCCATTTCAACGTCCCGGGACAATATCTGCGCTGAAGCAAAAAGACCAGACGCACAATCCTCATCACCGTTCTGTGGAGCGCTAGCCGTGCAGAAAGAGTGTCCCGGCGAATAGCGCAAAGCCCGATCAGGTCGAGGTCCGAAGCGAGGGCCTCCCAAGCGTACAACAGCCTGAACCGCCATACATCGTCGGGGAAATAGGCCAGAATGCGCCGAGCGCGCGTGAGCTCTCCCACCGGATCACGGAAGACCTTCCCGCGCGTGAATTCCAGAAGCTTCTGCTCGGGCATACAAAGCCAGGCCAGCCGATTGGGCGGTCGTCTGCGCAACCCGAGCCGCATTCTCAGGTGTCGCGAAACGGTGGTGATGGCGACGTGATGGACCCCTTTGTGCCCACGCGGGCACGGAACCAGGCAATGTGCCTGTTGATCCGGTGCAAACCGGGCTAGACATCCAAGAAACTTAGTTGGCAGCTCACGATCGAAGGCACGGTCTAGCACCGACGCGTACGGACGATAGTCGCGCTCGCGGAGCCAGATTGTACATCGCGGTCCCCACCCGTGGTCTCTCGAGAGCTGATCATCGTGGCCGAGTACGTCGGAGCCGTGGCCGATCAGCCCGGCGGCGTATCTGTTCTTTAGCATGGGACAACGCTTGGCAATAACCGGGGATACCCATTCCTCGAAGAATCGTTCTGCTAGCCAGAGTCCTTTCATCATCGACCTCGGTGGCGCGTAAGGTTTCCAGCGCATCTGAGGGACGGCCGCTGTGACTGCATTTCCGACTGACCCAGCAAGAGTGGCTGAAGGGGCGTACCTTTGAACGCCCCGATCCTACCAGAAGGGGCACAGAAGGGAACGGAGTCTTCGGCTCGCAGGCAGAGGCTTCCCGGGTGGGATCGCATACTGCTCAGATATTCTGTCCCGCAAAGAACGCAGCGGCCATCTTGTCTGCCATTTGCTGGTTCGCAAAGACCAGAGGCAGCAGGAACTGGATGTCGGTGTTCGGCATCCGAAGGTACTCCCCCATGGTGGTGCGCCAGAGGGCTTCGAATTGGCCGAGCTGATCCTGCGGGTTATCGCTGGCCAGAGCCTCGTCCACGACTTGAGCAGCAACTTGAGCCGACCACATGCCCGGGTAGAGAGTCTCGCCACTGATGGCGGTCGCGAACCCGCCGGCGCATCCGATCAGCAGGCATCGCTTGGCTACGTGAGCCTCCATCTCCAGAGCGGCACCCGCGGGGATGTGCTCCATGACGGCGCTGCCGGCTGCGCCCCGCAGCTGCTCGGGCACGAGGCCCTTTTCAGCCAAGGCCGCGATGAGTCTGTCAAGTTGGTCGGGCACTTGCTTCGACCCGCCCGGCCAGGCGATTCCGATGGCGATCCGGTTGCTGCTGCGCATGGCGTAGCCGAAGCCGCGGACGCCCGTTCGGCTGGCATGCCCCCCGCTGCCGTGCCACCGCCCGTTGAGACCAAGGACGATGATGACCGACCGAGAGCCCCGACCGGCAGACGAATCGCCCTGCACCTGCGCAGCCCACACTCCGGCGGACGGCGCCGGCTGCGTGAGTCCGAGCTGACGCATAGACTCTTCGTTAGGTGAACCAGCCACGATCAGGATTTGTCCATCCATCGCCTCGCCGTTCTTGAGCTGCACCTGCGCACAATCCTCAGCGACGTGCAGCGACTCCGCAGCGATCTCAGCGTGGTACGCGGCGCCCGCGCGTACGGCCCCCGCAACAAGCTTGGCCTCCAAGCTTGCCGTCTCAACCACGTAGGCAGGCGCGCTTCTGAACTTGGAGACGATGTTCCTGTCGAGCGCGCCATCGTAGAAATGCACAGTCTTGACAGGCTGTTTGGGCAGGCCCGTCCAGGACACGCCTGCCTTCTTGAGTATGCGATCGGCGCGACGATTGAGCCACTGAATCCGCCGCTGCGCTTGCGCGCCGGGCTCACAGCGGACGAGAGCCACGCTTCGCTTGCGCTTGGCCAGAAGCGTAGCAGCGGTGGCACCGACAGCCCGGTCACCTAGCACGATCACATCAAACATCGACTGAGTCTCGCCTCCCGAATCGCAGCGACATCGGCGGAATCTATAGAGGCTTTACTGGATGTTGAGCTGCCGCCAGAGGGCAGCTTCGGCCTTGCTGAACTTCTCGAATGTCTGCTGAAGCTGCGAGCGGATACGGAGCAGCTGTGGATCGTCCGCTCGGAGTTGACCTTGCTGCATGTCCGCCAAGGCCCGCAGCTCGGCCACGGCGTCGTCGAGTTGGGTGGCGGCCTCGGCAAACGCACGAGCCGCATCGAAAATATCGAGTTGCTTGGTCTCTTCCAACGTCGGCCGATACAGCAGACGCCACGGGTTGCGCCGGATGTCCTTGCTGGCAGCCTTCAGGTGGTCGCTTGTTTCCTTGAAATTGCCCAGCAGTTCGTCAACCTTCTCACGATTGAGCACGATCACCTGGCGGGTGGCGTCGGTCATCTGGTTGATGTCGGCCAGCGATGCATTCATCCGGTCGATTCCGAGATGAATCTTGGCCAGCAGGCTGGCGGCGTTGTCAGGATCGAGTTGTCGGGCGAGCTGCTCGGCGATCCGCGCGTCCAGCTTCTCGCTCGTGCTTCGGACGTGCGCGATCGTGTCTCGCAGTGGCTGGCGGCTCTCGTCGAGCATCCCCACGGCGCTTCCCAACCCGGCGTTCAGCGAATCGAGCGCCGTGTGAACCTTTGCGATGATCGCATCTTGCCTGGCTGGGCTGATCTGCTCTCTGAGCTGGCCGGTGATCTCGTTGACGTGGTTCAAGGATTGGTGCAACTTGGCCAGCAGAGCGGCTTGTTCACGCGTGTCGAACTGAAGGTTCATGGTGGCGGTAATGAAATTGAGGTCATCGACCGATCTGTGGATTTTGCCTAGCAAAGACGTGGCATTGGCAGCGTCCAACTCCGCCTTGATCGTAGCCATGAGGCTGCCGGCCCTGGCGGCATCGAGTTCCCCCTGCATGGATGCTGCTAACTCGTTGAGCTTCTTGGTTAGAGCCGCGAACCCGCCCGGGGGCTCGCCCCTGAGCACGTCCGTCTCGGTCACCACGTCCGCGCTGGTGCCTCGAGACTCGATCACCAGCCAGCCGCTGCCGCCCAAGGCCGGCCCCTCCGCGACGACGCGGCAATCCTTGCGGAGCCCCACCGCTTGATCCACCTCGGCCTCGATGTAGAGATACAGCTGCGGGATTGGCTTGCCGGCGCGGGGTCGGGACGCCGGCTGGCCTGGGCGCAGCTGAGCGGGGGGCGCTTCGCGCAGCTCAGCGCGGCGAATCCTGCCGACCTGCTTGCCGCCGCAGCGTACTTCGCCGCCGGGCTTCAGGATCGGCAGAGCCGAGTCATCGTGCGCGAATCGAACGGTGAACCGCTGTCCGCCGACCCGCTGGCCGGCTATGAAAAACAACACTCCGACGAAAAGCACCATGATGGCAATCATGGTCAGGCCAAGCCTGAAGGCATTGCGCTGCTTGGGCATGGTTCAGCCTCGAAGTCAGACTCTACAATACGCGGCGCGATTATCCAGTCACGATCAGCTTCTCATACTCACTCATGCCGTCGGTATCGGTCAGCGGCCCCGCGGTATGGCCGTTGAGGAACTGATTGATGAGCCTGTCCACGGGGTCGCGCAGTCGGTCCAGCGACGTGTCACGGAGCCTTTCGAACTCGCTACGCGGGCCGATCCTAAGCACCTTGCCTCGGTCGAGCATGGCCATCCGGTCGGCGATGCGAAAGGCCGAGGCCATCTCGTGAGTCACGACGACGCTCGTTACCCGGAGCTTCTTGGACAGATCGGCTATCAGTTCGTCGATGGCCGCCAGGGTGACCGGATCGAGCCCTGCGGAGGGCTCGTCGTAGAAGAGTATCTCCGGGTCGAGGGAGGTCGCCCGCGCCAGGCCGGCGCGCTTCTTCTGTCCGCCTGACAGCTGCGACGGCATCTTGTCGCGGTGCGCTAACATCTTGACCTGCTGGAGCTTGAGCGTCACTACGATGTCGATGACGGACGGATCAACATAGGAGTGTTCCTTCAGCGGCAGGGCGATGTTCTCTGCTACCGTCATCGAATTGAACAGGGCCCCGCTCTGGAAAAGGATCCCGAAGGTCTTGCGAATCTGGTTGAACTGGTCTTCGGACAGCCGGGTGATGTCGGCGGGCTGACGCATGTTCTTGGTCTTGTATAGGATGGATCCGGCATCGACGACATACTCGCCGATGAGGCAGTTCAGCAGGGTGCTCTTTCCGCAGCCCGAGCCTCCCATGATCACGAGGGTCTCGCCCCGATGGACGTCCAGCGAGATCCCATCCAGGACGCACACTTCGTTCCCTTCGCTGTCCTGGAACGATTTGACCAGATCGCGAACCGAGATGACCACGTCGTCGGTCATTGGCGTCAATTCGCCCGTTACAGTTCGAAGGCGTAAAAGACGGCGGTGAACAGGCAGTCGGTGCTGATGAGCGCTACTATGGATTTGACCACCGTGGACGTGGTCGCTCTACCGACTCCGGCCGCTCCGCCGGTCACGTTCAGGCCCTCGTAGCAGGCGATCATGGAGATCAGCATCCCAAAGACGCTTGCTTTGATCAGGCCTGTGAGGAAATCCTTCATCTCAAGAGCTTGTCTCGTGTAATCCAAATAGGTCTGCGGGTGGATGTCCAAGACGTACCAGCTCGTCAATAGCCCCCCGAGGGCCCCG
>JABAOF010001926.1_pt3 | contig 18493 bp, 13 predicted proteins | sample 7062171 | NCBI WGS metagenome assembly JABAOF01 (sample SAMN14538628, study PRJNA623070) | marine sediment metagenome | biome: marine biome [ENVO:00000428]; feature: marine pelagic biome [ENVO:01000023]; material: deep marine sediment [ENVO:00002113] | place: India: Gulf of Khambhat ...
TGGGAAGAGGGAGCAAAAAAATATTCTTTTAATATTTTTTTTTCTAATTCGTTGAGAAACTCCTTTTTTCCCTTCCTCAACTCCACGACAATAATTCGCCATGCCGAGAGGAAGAAAGGGATTGTGCGAGCCAAATCGATGATTTCCATCCAAGAGTGCTCTTCAAGGTCAAACCTTTCCAGATTATAATCTTGAACATCCGGAGAAAGCAGGGTGTCCTTGAGTTCTTGGACAAACTGATGAGCAAGAAATGTCTCTTCACCATGAAAAAAATAACAGGGCAGGACAGTCTCTTTTTTGATTTCTCTTCTCAGAAGAAAGCTGTACAACCCCTAAAATCCTTCCAAAATAGTGATTATCAAACTTCTAGCAAATCTCTCTGCCACCTTTTCTATGGCTTCGGTTTGGACTGTCTCGAAATCTGTTCCTTCTTGTTCTCCCCCTATCTCTCCTCCAACAACCTCATATTCCTGCTGATAAACAAAGTAAGGATTTGAATAGATAGTCTTCTTGTTCACCAAATCCCTTAAGGTAATGTTTGCAACAATCGTAATGTTGTACCGATCCGCCTGCCCTTCTCCAGAAAAAGCTATTGGATTGGCTGTAAAAGATATAATCTCACCATTCATGACAGCATCTGCTGTTTTGGCGTCTCCTGTTATTTCTACTTTTCCCCTGGCAACCATCTCATCTATCACCTTAAGGGTCAATTTCACATCCAGCTCAAACCGGGTGGTTAAATTCTTAAACATAGGGATATGGACTCTCTTAATATGAGGAGGCAGGGAGCTTCCAGTCCCTCTAAGATGATAGCCACACTCGATGCAGAGAAAGCATAAAATGAGAAGAGGAAAGATTTTCCTCATCTTAGATCCGGAAAGGAAATCATACAACAATGTTCACCAACCTATTTTTTATGTAGATGACCATTCGGATTTCTTTATCTGCCACTAAGTTCTGGATTCGGCTCAGACCAAGAGCTCTCTCCTTTATCTGATCCTCTGGCAGATCTCTTTCTGCTTCAAACTTGTCCCTTAATTTCCCGTTGACCTGAACCACTATGGTCACCTCCTCCTCCCTAGCTAATTGTGAATCATAGGAAGGCCAAGGGGAACGGATTAGGAGGGTCCGATGGCCCATTCTCTCCCAAATCTCTTCACACACATGGGGAGCAAACGGAGCAAGAATCAAGACGAGCTTCTCCAATGCTTCTTTTAAAATCTTCATTCCCTCAGGAGTCTTTCTCAAGTTTTGATTTTCTTTTTTGATTTGATTGAAAAACTCCATGATTGAACTTATCGCCGTATTCAAATGGTATCTCTTTTCTATGTCCTCGCTGACTTTTCTTATTGTGTTGTGCATCTTTACTATCAACCGTCCTGCTTTATCTCCTCCCTCATCTTCGAGATCAATTGGAGTTTCGAAAAGATCGATATTTTCTTGGAAGAAAGACCAGACACGATTTAAAAAACGAAAACACCCTTCAATGCCTTTCTCATCCCAGGCAAATTCTTTTTCAGGAGGAGAAGCAAAAAGGATAAAAAGCCTCAATGTATCTACTCCGTACTCCTTAACCATATCATCAGGATCAACGACATTTCCTTTAGATTTTGACATTTTTGCCCCATCTTTGGTTACCATTCCCTGGGCAAGCAACCGAGGAAAGGGTTCATCCATGATGGTTAAGCCGAAATCTCTGAAAAATTTGCAGAAAAAGCGGGCATAGATCAGATGAAGAATGGCGTGTTCTACTCCTCCTATATAGAGGTCAACAGGAAGCCAGTAATCGGCCGGTTGAGGATTAAAGGGCAGCTTATCTTCGTTGGGAGAAGTGTACCGAAAATGATACCAAGAAGAGTCGAAGAAAGTATCCATTGTATCTGTTTCTCGGCGGGCTCTACCTTTGCATTTAGGACATGTCGTATTGACAAAACTTTCCACTTTTTCAAGAGGAGAGCCTTCCTCGCCTCTGATTTTCACATCCGGAGGCAAAAGAACAGGCAAATCTTTGTAGGGGACAGCCATGATCCCACAATCCTTGCAATAGACTATAGGAATAGGGGTTCCCCAGTAACGCTGGCGGGATATTCCCCAATCTCGGAGACGATAAAGTGTGCTCTTTCTCCCAAATCCTTTCTTCTCGGCATGTCGAATCATCTCTTCTATAGCCTGGGGACAAGGCAATCCAGAAAAATGTCCTGAATTGACCACTACTCCATAATCTTCAAAGGCCTCGTTCACTTCCTTCGGAGGTGATTCCCCTTCTGGGACAATGACGACTTGAATAGGCAAAGAATATTTTTTGGCGAATTCAAAATCCCTTTGGTCATGGGCTGGCACAGCCATGATGGCTCCAGTCCCATATTCCATCAAGACATAATTGGCGATCCAAACAGGTATTTCTTTCCCAGTATAGGGATTGAGAGCTTTTTTTCCTGTATCAATACCTTCCTTTTCTGCCTCTGTCATATCTTTTCTTCTACGGCTCTCATCGATACTTTTCTTAATCCATGCCTGAAACTCCTCCTTCTGTTCTGCGTCAGCTATCAGTTCCAGGCTTAAGGGATGTTCAGGAGAAAGGACTAAAAACGTGGCTCCATATATCGTATCCACCCGAGTGGTGAAGACTTCAATGGTTCGAGGAGAGTCAACCAGAGGGAATGCGACATGGGCCCCCGTGCTCTTTCCTATCCAGTTTTTCTGCATGACGAGGACATGCTCGGGCCATTTTTCCAGCTTATGGTGACCTGAGAGGAGCTCTTCAGCATAATCTGATATCTTTAAGAACCACTGCTCCATCTCCTTTTGTTTGACGATAGAATCACAACGCCAGCAACGATCGCCGGCAACCTGTTCATTGGCTAGTACTGTTTGACATTGTGGACACCAATTCACCCGACTCTTCTTCCGGTAGGCCAAGCCGCGCTCGAACATCTTAAGAAAAATCCATTGATTCCATTTGTAGTATTCAGGGAGACAGGTATTAACTTCTCTCGACCAATCGTAGCTGAACCCCAGCCTTTCTAGTTGCCTTTTCATGTGGGCAATGTTATCGAGAGTCCATTTTTGGGGTTGCACACCTTGAGTGATAGCGGCATTCTCGGCGGGCAATCCCAAAGCATCCCAGCCGATGGGATGANNTCTTCACTCTTCCAAATTCTCTGCCATTTTTCTTCAATCTCTTTGAATTTGTAGTCTACTTTCATGGCTGGATTTTCCTGCGTTTTTTATGAGGCCAGATCAAAGAAGAGCCAGATGCTCCTCTTTAAAAATCATCACTAAATATTAGATTCATTGCTTTTAAAAGTCAAGGCACTTTGAAGCCCTTGAAAGCATTTCCATTTCCGTGATAGTAAATGATGAGTGATATAATCAATCATACCCTCGGTTCCTTTCCATCCTCGCAAAAGACCTCTTAAATCTCGGAAAAAAGATGTTTCTTCTACGTTGCGGATCGAGAGCGCATCCTAATCTGTTGCGTCTCCTCTATAACTCAAATCCTTGACAAAGAAGATGTTTTCTGCCAAGAATGAGGCCTAATCCTAAAATTTATCGAGTATAAATGAGGCAAGGCACAACTTTGCTGTTCCTTTTTTTCCCCTTTTTTTGTGTCTCTATTATCTTTCAACAACCAAAAACCATCAAGGATGCCTTGGGATATTCTATGACGATAACATCTCCGCCACAGAAGATAGTCTCGCTGGCGCCAAACATCACCGAGATCCTTTTTGCTCTGAATCTAGGCCACAAGATCGTCGGAGTCACTCGATACTGTGATTATCCTCCCCAAGCTCTTGAAAAAGAAAGGATCGGGGGAATGATCGATCCTGATATTGAAAGAATAAAAGCTTTGAATCCAGACTTAATAATAGGTTTTCGTGGCAATCCTCTCAGACTTCTCCATCGACTCAAAAGACTAGGATTCCCCCTTTATGTGCTCGATATGGGCAGTGATCTCGAATCTATATTCGTTGTCATTAGGAAAACAGGTGTCGTGACCCAAAAGGAGAAAGAAGCCGAAATCCTTATCCAATCCATGAAGAAGGAATACGATAAAATCAGGGAGTCCCTTCGAGATGTCCAAATAAGGCCTAAAGTCTTTTTTTCTCTGTATGGCATGGATCTCTGGACATGCGGAAAAGGTAGCTTTTTGGATGACCTTTTGAAAAAAGCCAAAGGCCATAACATTGCAGGACACATTCATAGAAAATGGCTTCTTCTCAATCGAGAACAGATTATCAAAGAGAATCCCGAAATCATCATCATCGTCTCTAAATCAGAAAAACAATTCGAAAGAACCAAAAAATGGATAAAAAATAAAAATCCTTTTGATCAAGTAAAAGCGGTCATTTCAGATAATATCTATTTTCTGGACGAAAACATAGTCACAAGACCTGGCCCCAGGTTCATCGATGCCCTTGCCGAACTTGCTCATATTCTACATCCTCAATATTTTCAATAAGGACCCGCCATCCAATACTCTATCACCCAAGAGCATCAATCATGCTCAGCCATCTTCATCATCATTAGGCTTCTTCCTGCCCGATTAGCTTTCCATATAGCAATTCTCTTTTTTCTCTCTTCTTGCCTCTTTTTCAAATGAAATGCTAAAATGAGACCAAATCATGAGGTTCTTTTTCATCAAGGACCATAGCCACAAGTACAGGTATTTCTCTTCTGAACCTGTGGCTCAAATACAGATCAAAACCTCGCGGTGGAAAGAAGTCTGGGAATTAGCTAAAAAAAAGCTTATGCTTCTCCCTCAAAGAATCCTCCGTCAGGAACAGGCGTTTGGAAAGGCCTTAAAGATCCAGGAGGACAAAATTCAGATCCTTCATTCTGGATGCTTAGAGGAGAAACGGATAAGAGCCAAATTTTATTTCTTCCTCCAAAGACAAAGAACAAAACACATAGTGTTCCTTATTGGCGAGACTCTGCTCCTGCCAGTCAGTGGATTGGCTGCCCTTCTTCCTGGACCTAACATTTTCTTCGGCGTCCTCGCTCTTTTGATAATCACCCACTGGCAGGCCTTAAAGGGGATAAATCGGATTTTAAAAAAAGATTACGAGTTTATTCCTTCCTCTCTCTTCGAGGAATGGGAGAAGAGTCTTGATTTAAAAAAAGAAGAAGATTACTCCGAAATTCTAGAAGAAATCGCAAAAGAATATAACCTCAACGCCCTCCATAAAGTCCTCTGGAAATAAACACTTCGCTTCCTTGTTACTCCCTTTCTCTATTCAGTTGACAAAGCCTAGGTTTTATTTTATCTAATAAGAGCCATGCCGTTAACCTTAAATCAATTCTTGCTCCTTGTAATCACTATTGCCGTTGTGGTCGCTGTGACTTTTCTGGTGATATTCTTGGTTCAGCTCAAAAAGACAGCCCGGGAAGGCGAAGAGGCTCTGAGAGGGCTTCGAGAATTAATCCAGACTCTAAAAGAGACAAGTCAAAATGTGAACAGCAAGCTCGAGGATATGGGGGAGATTGTCGAAGCCTCAAAAAAGACCGCCACTAGCTTATCCGATATCGCTTGGTTTATCTCTTCAAAAATCGTCTTACCATCCTCCAAATATTGGCCATTTATATTACCATTTATGCGCCTCGGTTGGCGGCAGCTAAGGAAGAAAAAACGAAAGGAGGATTAAAATGGCAAACAATAAAGGATCGAGCGGCCTTGAAGTAACTCTTTCTTTTCTTGTCGGAGCGGCGACTGGATTTATCCTGGGGATTCTCTTCGCTCCAGCCAGTGGAGAAGAGACGCGCAAGAAGATCCAAGAGCAGGCTACGAAGACAGGTGAGAAGGCTAAAGAGACCTGTGAGAAAATCGCCCTTGAAGCTGAAAAAGGAATAAAGGTTGTAAAGGAAAAAACTACAGAAGGAATAGAAGCCATAAAAGACTTCGTAGAGAAAAAGAAAGTCGAAATCGCCAAAAAAACACCCGGATTAGCTAAAGAACAGGAAGAAAAAAAAGTAAGCCCTTCCGAATAGAAAAAATTTTTTTTACTGGATACACCCTTACCATTCCCTAGCATTTATCTTCAGAGGGTCTTGAATGAGGGAAACGAAAATAACTGAAATCAGAGCCAAAGAAATCCTGGATTCCAGGGGTAACCCGACCATAAGGACCCGCGTTTTTCTCAGTTCAGGAACAGTCGGAGAAGCCTCAGTCCCCTCCGGTGCTTCCACAGGTAGCCATGAAGCCTTGGAATTGAGAGATGAAGATCCCGACCGTTTCTTAGGCAAAGGCGTCCTGAAAGCAGTTTCTCATGTAAGGGATGTTATCGCTCCTGAAATCTTAGCCATGGATGCTCTCTGTCAACAGGAAATAGATGATCGACTCAAACAGCTAGATGGCACTCCTTCTAAAAGGAATTTAGGGGCTAATGCTATCCTCTCTGTTTCCATGGCTGTCTCTGCTGCGGCCGCTAAAGCCCTTGGCTTGTCTCTCTATGACTATTTAGGAAAGAGAGAAAGTTATAGGCTGCCCGTTCCCCTTATTAACATTCTCAACGGAGGTTCTCACGCTGATAATAACGTCGATATCCAGGAATTCATGATTGTTCCCCTAGGAAGGCCAAGCTTTTCTGAAGCCATCAGAGCTTCGGCTGAAATCTTTCATTACCTCAAAAAAGCTCTTAAAAACAAAGGATACAGCACGGCTGTCGGAGATGAAGGAGGTTTTGCTCCTAACTTAAGTTCCAACGAGGAAGCTCTGGATTTGATTGTCGAAAGCATCCAGAAATCTGGTTATAATCCAGGAGAAGACATATATCTTGCCCTAGATGTAGCAGCTTCTGAGTTTTTTGCGAATAAAAAATATGTCTTTAAAAAGTCTGATCGAGCAGAAAAAAATGTCGAACAAATGATCAAATTCTACAAATCGTTGACCCAGAAATACCCCATCATCTCCATAGAAGATGGATTCTCTGAGGATGATTGGGAAGGGTGGAAGAAGATGACGGGTGTTTTCGGTCATAAAATCCAGCTCGTCGGAGATGATATTTTTGTCACCAATCTGCAAAGACTCAAAAAGGGAGTAGAACAGGGAGTAGCCAATTCCATTCTCATCAAATTGAACCAAATTGGAAGCCTGAGCGAGACAATCGAAACAGTGAATTATGCCCAGCAGATGGGATACTCAACAATCATTTCCCATCGCTCAGGAGAGACCGAGGACACTTTCATAGCCGATTTAAGCGTCGCCCTTGATTCGGGGCAAATAAAAACAGGCTCCCTGAGCCGCAGCGAGAGAGTGGCCAAGTACAACAGACTTTTACAAATAGAGGAAGAGCTAGAAAATAAAGGAAGTTATGCCGGTTCCCAAGCATTTGCCAAGTTTATCTCTTGATTTGAGGGGTCAATCTGTTTCTTCCTAATATCTCAATACATTCGATCAAAAACTAGACTAAAATGCCCTCCGATATAGAGAAAAAAGATAAGGTTTTGACCTCATCCAAGATAGAAATCAAAAGAGTCTACAGTGAAAAAGATCTTGCCGACTTCGACTCTTCTAGACGATTAGGCCAACCTGGCCAATTCCCTTTCACAAGAGGAATCTATCCCACCATGTACAGAGGAAAACTGTGGACGATGCGCCAGTACTCTGGTTACGGAACAGCCGAAGAGAGTAACAAGAGATACCGTTTTCTTCTCTCTCAAGGACAGACAGGGCTGAGCGTGGCTTTCGATCTCCCCACTCAGTTAGGCCTTGATTCTGACCATCTTCAATCTCATGGTGAGATCGGTAAGGTCGGCGTGGCCATCGATACCTTAGAGGATATGGAAATTCTTTTTGATAAGATTCCCCTAGATAAGGTCAGTGTTTCGATGACCATCAACTCTACAGCCGCAATCGTTTTAGCCATGTATCTCGCTTTAGCAAAAGAAAAAGGAATCTCATGGGTTAAGCTCTCTGGCACCATCCAAAATGACCTTTTGAAAGAGTACATCGCTCGTGGCACCTACATCTACCCGCCCCAGGCTTCGCTGAAAATAACTTCGGATATCCTTTCTTTTTGCCAAAAAAATGTCCCCCGCTGGAACACCATGAGCATCAGTGGTTATCATATACGGGAAGCAGGAGCCACAGCGGTCCAAGAACTTGCATTCACCATCGCCAACGCCATAACCTATGTCAGAACAGCTATAAAGGCAGGACTCGATGTAGACACCTTCGCTCCTCGACTTTCTTTTTTTCTAGCCGCGCATAATCATTTTTTTGAAGAGGTAGCAAAATTCAGGGCTGCAAGACGGATATGGGCTCGGTTGATGAGAGAAAAATTCAAAGCAAAAAATCCCCTGTCTTGGAAATTCAGGTTCCATACGCAAACCAGCGGAGTCACGCTTTTGGCCCAACAGCCAGACAACAACATCGTCCGAATCACTCTTCAAGCCTTGGCTGCTGTCTTGGGAGGAACTCAGTCACTTCACACAAACGCTAGGGATGAAGCCCTTGCTTTACCCAGCGAAGAATCTGTCCAAATCGCCCTCCGCACGCAACAAATCATTGCTCATGAAAGTGGAGTCGCGGCTACGATTGATCCTCTGGGTGGCTCCTTTTTCATCGAGAGCTTGACGAATCAAATAGAAGAAAAGGTCGAAGCGTACCTGCAAAGAATAGAAGATATGGGAGGGATGCTGGCCGCAATAGAAAATGGCTACATCCAAAAAGAAATTCAAGAAAGTGCCTATAATTACCAAAAAATGGTGGAGAAGAAAAAACAGATTGTCGTTGGTCTCAACGAGTACGTGAAGAAGGATGAAAAAATTCAATTCAAGCTCTATTATCCGCCTGAGAAGGTTGAAAAAACCCAGATTGAAAGACTTCGCCGTCTCAAAAAAAGAAGATCTAAGGATAAGGTGAAAGAGCGATTGGACTCCCTCAGAGGAGCCATTCAAACCGGGAAAAACCTTCTCCCTCCCATTATAGAAGCTGTCAAAGATATGGTGACTCTTGGAGAAATCTCTTCTGTCCTTAAAGAAGCGTATGGGACCTATGATGAATTCATCATCGTTTAAATCATCTTTCCTCTATTGAATCTTATCCCTCCAAAGAAAATTAAAACTTCTCCTGGAAACATCACAAATTCCTTGATTAGGATTGGCATATAGATACATAAAATGGGTCAGGTTGGGTGTTGAGAAAACCGTGAGCAAGGCTGAGCGGGCATGGTTCTTCTCTGAAGGAGAAGAGAGCGAAGCCCGAATCCGAGCGGGATTTTCTCGCTGGGGAAATCCCGCGTGTTTCCGATGCACCCTTCCTGACCCATAGTATTATCTGTTATCACGGAAAATGGGTGCTTGCATATCTCCCTCATTTCTTGACTTTACTCTTGAGCAATTCTAAGATAAATCCATGTCCAGGGATCTAAGATTTAAAACCATTCTTCTTTCTCTTTGTCTTCTTCTCTTTGTCCTCATCTCTATGGGCATCGACAAAAACACAGCCCTGCTGATAGAAAAAGAGATTGAAAAGCTCAAACCTGAGATTATAAAAATCCGTCGCTTTCTCCATATGAATCCTGAATTGAGTTATAAAGAGTACCAAACCTCTAAGCTCATAGCTTCTAAGCTTCTATCCCTAGGCCTAGAAGTAAAAACAGGAATAGCTAAAACCGGTCTCACAGCTCTACTTTCAGGAAATCAACAAGGTTTTACCGTGGCTCTCAGAGCGGATATGGACGCTTTGCCAATTCAAGAACTAACAGATGTTCCCTATCGATCCCTAAATCCAGGCATCATGCATGCGTGTGGTCATGATATCCATACTTCTATTGCTCTAGGCACCGCCATGGTCCTCAATGGCCTTAAGCAGAAAATCAGGGGAAACATAAAATTTATCTTTCAGCCGGCCGAGGAAGGGCCTCCTCCAGGCGAAGAGTTTGGCGCGAAACAGATGATAAGGGAAGGCGTACTCGAAGATCCTCCAGTAGGGGCCATCTTTGCCCTTCATGTCTGGCCTGAAAACCTGGGAGAAATCTACTTTTCTTCAGGAAATCTTATGGCCAATGCCGATGGGTTTGATATTGTCATCAAAGGAAAAAGCTCTCATGCTGCCAGACCCCATGAAGGATTAGACTCAATCACCCTAGCTTCACAAGTGGTTCTAGCGATCCAATCTATCACCAGCCGAACAATCGATCCCTCAGATCCTGCAGTGATCACTGTCGGCAAAATAAGGGGAGGCACAAGATCCAATATCATCGCTGACGAGGTTCGCCTGGAAGGAACCATCAGGACACTCAGTGATGCCAATAGAGAAAAAATTCCTTCTCTCATAGAAAACATCGTCAAAGGCATCACCCAATCTTTCGGTGCAGATTATGTCTTCACCTACAAGAAAGGTGTACCCTCTGTTTACAACCATCCGGAATTGGCACAAATCATACTGCCCACGCTCATAAACTTGTTAGGAGATAACAACGTCATACAGATCAAGCCGCAGATGGTAGCAGAAGATTTTTCTTATTATTGTCAGAAAATTCCGGGCTTTTTCTTCTTTTTAGGGGTCAAAAATCCAGACGAAGAGGCCATAGCTCCTCTTCATAGTCCCTATTTTGATCCCGACGAAAGAAGTCTTTTTTTGGGCATCAAAATCATGTCTCATCTTCTTTTAGATTCCTTAGAAAACCAAAGCGATCTAGAAACCGATCCCCAATCGTCTAATTAGACTATGGCCTTCCCTTTTCTGTTCCTGAGTTTGTCCTTAATAGCAGGAATTCTGTTTTCTCACCTGCTTTTCTCTTCTCTTCTAGTCTTCGTTCTCTGCCTCGGCTGTATCCTTCTCTTAGGCTGGATCTTGTTTTTCTTGAGGCGGAAAAATTTCTCTTTTGTGCTTGTTTTGCTTTCAACCTTTCTTCTAGGGGCAAGTCTTCACACGATCTATGATAGAAATTTCGAAGAAAACTCTCTCCATACCCTGAAGCACAAAGATTATGCTGATTTTGTTGGAATTCTTAAAAAATCCCCTTCAAAGGGAAAGGATAAAGATTTTCTTTATTTAAAAGTGGAGAGAGTCTTTTATATGCAAAGAGAACAAAAAATCCGCGGGAACCTGAGAGTGACTGTTTATCATTCTCCTGAGTCTTTTCGGCTTTACGATCTTGCCGTCGGCGACAGAATCAAAGTATCTGCTCGCCTTTTTACCTCCAAGGGCTTCAGGAACTTCGATGATTTTTCAATGGATCTGTATCTCAAATCCCTAAAAATCCATAATAGGGCTTATTCGAAGAGCCCTTTGTTTGTTGAAAAAATAAGACCCGGAGATAAATTTTCTCCTCTTCGTCTCATTTCTATTATCCGTCAAAGCTTGCAGAAAAAGATTGAAAAACATTTCTCCTCTTCCGATACTCCCATCCTTTCCTCTCAAGGGGCCATTCTCGAAGCTCTCCTCTTGGGAGAAAGAGGTCGAATGGAAGACACTGTCTCTCGCTCTCTCCAAAGTGCTGGCATCTATCATCTTTTCGCCATTTCTGGGGCCCATATTGCTATAATCTCTTTTCTCCTCTTTTCTCTCTTCAAAATAATTCAGATTCCGAAAAGACCCTCATATCTTCTGCTGATGCTTTTTCTCATCATTTATGCCCTCCTAGTCGAAGGCAGGCCTTCGGTAATGAGGGCCATAATCATGGCTTTGGCCTTTCTTTTAGGGAAAATCATCTGGTCCGATGTAAATCTCATCAACACCCTCTCTCTTAGTGCCTTCATTCTCCTTCTTCTCAATCCATTCAGTCTCTTTAGCGTAGGTTTCCAACTCACTTTTGCGGCTACACTCTCTATCATTCTTTTTTTCCCTCGAGTCATCAAATATTTCCCTAAGCTCCCTCTAAGAATAAGTGAAATCTTTGTTCTTTCTCTTACAGCTCAGATAGGAATCTTGCCTATTATGGCTATCGTCTTCCACCGGGTTGCTTTCTCCTCCCTGATCCTCAACTATGCAGCCTTGCCGCTTGTCGGAACGATTATGGCCACTGGTTATATCTTTCTTCCTCTTTCCTTTATCAATCCTATCCTTGGTCAGCTACTGGCGGAAGCTATTCGATTTCTGATAAACCTGCTGATCAACGCTTCCCATCTTCTTGACTGGTTCCCTTCAATTTCTTACCGCATTCCCGCTCCTCATCTGCTGATCACAATTGGATATTTTCTCTTTCTTCTGTTGCTGCTTCTTCCTACAAAAATAAGAAGACAAAAACTCGTCTGTCTAGGTTTCTTTCTTATCTTTTTTTTTCTGTTAATTATCTATCCATTCCCTTCTTTAACTAAGAATTTCAAGCTGACTCTCATCGACGTCGGGCAAGGAGAATCCATCCTAGTTGAATTTCCAGGTAAGAAAAAAATGCTTATCGACGGCGGAGGGTTCCCTCAGAGCAATTTTGATATCGGGGAAAGAGTGGTCTCTCATCTCCTGTGGGGGAAAGGAATAAAGACACTCGACTATCTAGTCCTGACTCACGCCCACCCTGATCATCTGAAGGGTCTTAGAGCCATAGCTAGAAATTTTAAGATAAGAGAATTTTGGGAAGCTTTAAGCCCTAAAGAAAACAAAATTTATGCAGAATTTAAAAACCTACTTCCCTCATCCACCCTTCGCAGAAGACTCTTCAGAGGCGATTCTCATCAAGAAGGCTCGGTCAGGATAGATGTGCTTCATCCAAAAAAAGGGGAAATCTTTGTTCCCGCAGTTCATAACGACCACTCGCTTGTCTTGAGGCTATCCTATGGCCAAACAGCCTTTTTTCTGAGTGGGGATATCGGTCATGATGCTGAAACAGAGATCTTAAAGAACAGCAAGGGCATCAAAAGCCTAGTGCTGAAAGCTCCTCATCATGGAAGCATTTCCTCAAGTTCAGCTGCCTTTCTTGATAAAGTCAACCCTCAAATCGTGATTATATCTGTCGGCCAAGGAAACAGGTATGGTTTCCCAAATCAAGAGGTACTAGAGAGGTATGCAACATTAGGAGCAAAAGTCTATAGAACTGATTCTAACGGTGCCATAGAATTATCCTCTGATGGAAAGAAAATATCTATACTTACCGCATCCGATTGAATCTCTTCAAGAAAAAAACCTCTGAAACTATAGGGAAGAATAGATTAAAGTTGCTCCTTTCATAGCCTAAAAAGAATCTCCTAATTGAAACATCTCCAATCCCGCGATAGAGAGAGATTTCGATATTCTCTTTCCCTACGGAAAAAAGATGTTTTCACTCCCTTGCCATCGATTGACAGATAAATCCATATTTCTTATTATAAAAATGTAATGATGAAGATAAAAAAAATCATTTCTTTTGTCATTGTTCCTCTGTTTTTCTCATCCGTCCTGTTTTCTCAAAGTCTTGTCGAGTTAGCCAAAAGAGAAAAAGAAAGAAGAGAAAAACTAAAAGGGAAAAAAGCTCATTTGGTGACCAACGCTGATCTGGCCAAGATTAAGAAAGGGGTAGCCCTCGCCGTTCTTCAGCCCGTTGTTGTGGAAGAGGAAAGCCAGGAAGCCATAGCTGAAGAGAAAAAAACTCCTCCGGAAATGACAGAAACTGCCACGAAAACGGAATCTGATCAGATTGAACCCCAAAAGGAAATCTCAGACCTTGAAGAAAAATGGAAAAAAGCAAAGGAATATTCGGAGCTCTTGAGCCTCAAGATGAACGGCCTGTGGCAGGAATTCTACAGCTTGGATGACATGATCTCAAGAGATAGCATTCAGAGGGAAATCAGCGAAACCTATCTAAAACTTCTAAAATCTAGGGAAGAAGAAAAAAAGGCCAAAGAAGAATTTGATCAAGCGCGCTTGAATCTCAAAAAATGAGAGTCTTTTCCCTTATGGTATAAGCGCGAAAAGTCCTTCTCTTTCTGAAACGAAAAAAGATTCCTTCCAACAAAAAATTATCTGAAATAAATAAAAGAAATTTGGACTCCGAGTTCTCTTTCGTCTTCTGATTTGGGCAACACTTGAGCCGGAATGAATGTTTTATCTGTCGTCACAGTCAGATAAAACTCTTCACCCTCGCCAAGCATTTCCTTTTTTATGTTGTAAGATTTTTCAAAATGGCTTTCTTGGGGGATAAACTCATCAAGAATAAAGTCACTGATCTTGAAAATGACTTTTTGATCGTCAAGAGCTTCAATGTTAACTCCGCCTTTTATGACCAGCAGGGCATCTCGATAAGGATTGTCAACAATACACCTGCCTTCCTTAGCTGTCCATCTCCATTGTTTAAGAAAAGCGTCAGGATTAATCTCAAGATCATACCACCCTTCTTCATAGATAACTTCAGGAGTATCGGGAGGAGGAGGAAAAACCTTCAATTTTTTCACTAATACATCGCGTTTGGACTTACCTGTCCTATCATAAGGAGAGTAGAAACCAACGGATAATCTCAAGGTCTCTTCGCCTTTAAATTCAGGATCAAATTCATCGATGAAATGTGGAATGTAAATCCTCCTGGAATAAGTGTATTGTTTTCCTGCTTCCCATTGAGATGATTGAATTGGAGGATAATGGTCATCTTGGAAGAGCAAATTGTTCTTATGCCAAAAGTGGACAAAAACACTGTAATCCTGGTTTAACTTGACATAGGTTTCATCGGTTTCCCATTTGTACTCCATATCTGTGATCAAGTTGTCCGATAATGTCGATTCAGAAAAGTCTATTTTAAGAGAAATTCCCTTTACTTGGGTCTTTCTCTTACAGGAAAAAAAGACAAGGGCTACCATTGCAACCAGAAAAAAAACCATGACTTTTCTTTTCATTTTTCTCCTCCTCTTTTCAGAAACTCTAAGAAAATCAGCAGGTATTATAAGAAATCAGCTCTGGGATGTAAAGACGAAGTCAATGAGTGTAAGCATCTTTTTTCCCTTGATTGGGGAAAATGCATAATACTCCTATTTAAATAAGCGGCGATTTCCGTTCATCCGAAGCCCACGGTGGAGGGTGGGGGGATTTTAGGGAAGATAAACGGAAATCGGCGTTTTTACAGATGATTTCCCTCATCATTGGACATAACGGAAAAAAAGATGCTTCCCAAAGGTGTATGAATATCCCCAGGCTTAAATGAATCACAATAAGATCGAATATCCCTTCAATCCTTTCCTTCAGATGAAAAAATCTAATCTATTTTTATTTTTTTACCAGGGAAAATATGTGGGATATCGTTTTCTTTCATCAGTTTATTCAATTTTGGAATATCCACTTCAATTACAGTGTTTATTCTCTTTATAAATGTCTTTAAATTTTCAGATTCTTTCTTGATCCTCTTTTGCTGGCTCTCAGTAGGGGCCCCGGTATATTCGCCGATCGATCGGGAGAGGCTGATGATTTTTCCCCTCACGGAAGCCCGCCTCCCGCGGCGCCCTAATTTAGGATCTCCAAACAGATTCAGCTCAATAACATCTATCTCTTTTGAGATAGCCTTTGCTTGTTCGATAATAGGAGTGGGAATATCTTGAATATCTCTCAATGTTTGTTTTAGGGTATTCATTTCTTTCTTGAGTCTTCCGGTTGCGTGTCTGGAAGCTGAAAGGGCTGGGTACAATCTGTATAGAGTGAAGAGTGCATCATATTGAGCTTTTCTTTCTTCAAAAGAAACATCGCTCCTTGGATCTCCCTCCACTTGAACAGTCTTTGTCATCTCTTGTCCATCTGTCTCCAGGATCACTTTGTATGTTCCAGGAAGAATAAACGGGCCTCTAGGCCTAAATCGACTGCTTAGCTCTGCCTCATCAGCAACAGGAGAAGGTGCATATCGCAAATCCCATGTGATCCTATGGATCCCAGCTTCTTTAGGCCCTTTAAGCTCTCTTATTTTTTGGCCTTGGCTATCTTGGATGATAACCTTGACCGACTCTTTTGTCTTTTCTTTGAGATAATAATTGATAATCATTCCCTGAGGAGGATTGGGAGCGACAAAGAACTTATGGCCTAAATTGCCTTTGTGACGATAGGGATTAAAAATTATCGCAGGAAGGATTTCAAAAAGATGGCTGTTAGAGGAAAGGACTTCTTCATTGAGATGCTCTAGAGGAGTGATATCATCCAGGATCCAAATGCTTCGACCGTGAGTGCCAAAAATCAAATCGTTCTCTGTAGGATGGACAGCAATGTCATCGACAGGGACTATCGGAAAATTACTTTTGAATCTTATCCATTTCCGTCCCCGATCAATAGTAAAATAGGCTCCTCTTTCTGTTCCCACGAAAAGAAGATTGGGATTCCGAGGGTGTTCTCTGATGACATTGACTGTACCACCTAAAGGCAGATTGCCGGAAATAGCCTTCCAGCTCTCTCCATAATCAGAGGTCATAAAAACATAAGGTCTGAAATCATCATTGCGGTGGCCGTCAAAGGTGGCATAGGCTGTTCCTTCTTCAATCTGAGAAGCCACCACCCGGCTCACATAGGTTTGTTTGGGCACACCAGGGACATGGCTTATAACATTATCCCAGGATTTTCCTCCATCTCGCGAGACCTGGAGGTTTCCATCATCAGTGCCTACGTAAAGGAGTCCCTGTTTGAGCGGAGCCTCAGAAATGGTGATGATATCACCGTAGAATTCGATACCATCATTTCGGGAAAGAGTTTCTTCGCTGGGAAGCTCACCCATCAGAGGAAGTTTTTCTCTATCTTGCTGGGTTGTCAGGTCAATGGTAGCCTCCCACGTCTCCCCTTTATCTTTAGATATGAATAGCCTGTTCCCTCCGTAATAGATCGTTTTTGGATCATGAGGGGATATCAAAATCGGACAATTCCAGTTAAACCTGTAGGTTTCTTTCTCATCCTCCAGATGAGGTTTTATCGATTTGGTTTCTCCTGTTTTCAGATCAAAACGGTACAGATTTCCATTCTGGGATTCAGCATAGATGGTAGTGTGATCGGTGGGATCGACCTGGGTATAAAAACCATCTCCGCCTCCTATTCTAAACCATTCTTCGTTTGTTATTCCCTGTCTATACCAGGTCGCACTCGGGCCACCCCAGCTTCCATTATCCTGCAAGCCTCCATAAATATAATAAGGTTTACGCGTATCAAAACCAATTTCATAAAATTGGCCCAGGGGAAGAGAATTCACAAAATCCCATGTTTTCCCGCGATCATAAGAAAAATAGATGCCTCCATCAGAGCCGACGATCATATGATTGGATTGGACTGGATTAATCCACATAGCATGGTGATCACCATGAATGCCGCTGACATAATCTCTACTGAAGCTTTTCCCCCCATCCTCAGAAACATACATCGACGCTCCAAGTACCCATATTCTTTGGTCGTTGTTAGGATCGATGCGTATTTGGCTGTAATACATGGGTCGAGGATTGGTGCTGGAAACCTTTTTCCAAGAGTGGCCTTTATCTTCGGAGCGGAAAACCCCACCATGCTTATGCTCTACAATAGCATAGACGATATTAGGATTGCTGCGAAAGATATCTATCCCAATTCGACCTGTGATTCCTGAAGGAAGTCCTTCGCTCAAACGACTCCAAGTCTCGCCGCCATCTGTCGTCTTATAGAGACCGCTCCCAGGGCCGCCCCCATTGAAACCCCAACCTCTACGCCGACGCTGATAAGTGGCTGCATACAGAGTATTCGGGCTCTCAAGGTCCATGGCCACATCCACACAGCCGGTGTTTTCATCTATAAAGAGAGGTTTGATCCAGGTCTTACCGCCATCTTCGGTTTTGAAAAGCCCTCTTTCTTTGTTTGGCCCCCAAAGATGGCCCAAGGCCGCCACATAGACGATGTCTGGATTTGTGGGATGAATGCTGATTCTCCCAATATGGTGCGTATTCTGAAGTCCCATATTCTTCCAGCTCTTACCTCCGTCTGTCGACTTATAAACCCCGTCTCCCCAGGATGAACTCTGGCGGTTATTGGGCTCACCTGTGCCTACCCAGACTATGTCGGGATTCGAAGGCGCAACAGTGACGTCACCTATTGTGCTAGTGTTTTGATCATCAAAAATAGGTTCCCAAGTCACGCCGTTATTGGTCGTCTTCCAAACGCCACCTGATGCGGTACCAGCATAGATAATATGGGGGTCACTCTCAATAACGGCAAAATCATCTATTCGACCTCCCATGTTGGCAGGACCAATGCATCGCCACTTGAGCCCGTCAAGTATGGATCCTTTAATAAAATTTTCAGTTCTTTTCTCTACTTTTCCAGCACCTATAAAAAAGATAAGGATAAAACCCGTTAATAATACCAATGAGATCCGAGATAAAAACGTTTTTTTCAATATCATCCCTCCTCAATTGATTAAAATTTGGAACAAAGGTGTTCCTCAAATCTGAAAAAAGTGGAAAAAAAATTATACTATTATCAAAGTTAAAATCAAAGAATAATTCATCATTGAAAGCATCCTCTTTTCTTTGATTGGAAAATACATAATACTTCTATTTAATTTAGCTACTATTTCCGTCCATCCGAAGGCTCTGGTGGAAGATAGGGGATTTTGGGGTGGGGGGGAAGGAAATCGGCGTTGTTACAGATGTCTTCCCTCAT
>JABAOF010021550.1_pt1 | contig 18489 bp, 30 predicted proteins | sample 7062171 | NCBI WGS metagenome assembly JABAOF01 (sample SAMN14538628, study PRJNA623070) | marine sediment metagenome | biome: marine biome [ENVO:00000428]; feature: marine pelagic biome [ENVO:01000023]; material: deep marine sediment [ENVO:00002113] | place: India: Gulf of Khambhat ...
TTTGCCTTCTAGAGCAAGCTTCCATGTAGGTTCTCCTTTTTCATTTTTTCCTATAAATATCATAATCTCAACTATGCTGATAATAAATCAATAGGCTTAGTTTCAATAACTTGATCTAATACTATATCACCAATTTTTCCAGATTGACCATCGGATAATTTATAAAGAATTTTAGAGAGAAAAACCTCCTCAAAAGTTTCTACGCCAGTTTCAACAGCAGTAAGTTTAGCTTTAATGATATAAAATGCAATTCTGAAAGCCTGTTCATTGTTTCTGACAAATCTTTTTCCATATCCCTGACCAGTATATCTGCCGATGTCCGGTATATTCATTTCAAACGTTAGAGCCTTTTTAACGCCTTTGAATTCAAACTCATGTATGAACCTTAAAATTTCTTTATCATCGAGCCAGGTCCATTGTATGCCCCGGCAGCCAAATTTTTTAAGTAATTTGTTGATCTCTTCTTTGCTCCTGTCAGTACTAACTGTTGTTCTAGCATATGGTAAATTTGTACCATCAATCATATCTATTCCTCTAAATTTCAATATTATGTATGGAGTAATTTACTATATTTCTCATATTGGATGCTCCAATAAATAATTTTTCTGTTACACCAATACATGAGATTTTTAATTCTGCTAGTTCTATGCTTCTCACAATTGAACATTACAAAAGCATTAGTTCCCAATTCTTTTAAAACATTACAGCGGTAAAGAGTATCATCATGCATACTATCATCATGACAGTAACAATAAAACATCACCTTGTTTCGAATATCAAAACCAATGTTTTTTAAAAGTTCTATTTTTGATCTGACAATTGGTTCTATTTTCGTATCATCAAAAGCAAAACGGATCATACCCTTTGTGGATTTTAAAATCAGATCTGCAATGTTCTCATCAATCAACCGTATATCATAACCCTGTATCATATCAACAGTTACATTTCGGTCAAAATAAAAATTTAATACTTTTTTTGCATGTTTTTTATCCCAAAGGATACTATCATCTAAAAGTTTGACAATAGAAAAACGTTCATCATAAAACTCTTTTGGATGTTGCCATATTTTGAATCTGCCTTCTTTCTTTGGAACTATACAAAAATAACATCTACGGTTACATCCCCTAGTTGTAAAACCCATCATACAATCACTAGGATAAAGATCATAATCGGGTTTTATAAATTCAATTTCATCAGGTAATTTTATACTGAGATTATAACCAGAACCGCCAAAATATCGTTCAATACCATCAATAGATCTATTTTTTGCTTTACCTTTATTTTTAGTAAAAACAATAGATGTATAAATTCTATCTGGATTTTTGAGATTAAATCCTACCTTATCTCCTTTCTTTTTATGATAGGCGCTGATTTTCATTAAAGCGAGATTAGGTATTTTACTATCAACATCAATTAAAGATATTCTCATATTATCAATTCTTAAATCCTGATATGTTTAGTTCTTTTATTCAAATAATCTTTAACAGCTTTTTCAATTTGTNNTGATCAGTACATTCAGCATAAGCCTCTGCCTCTATCTTAGAAGGAAATTCTTCCACATGCGGTTTCCCTAATGAATCTATAAATCCAACATAATGATGCTTCATTTTTTATACCTATTTTTGTTCAAGATATAGATTTTTAAAATAAAAACTTTCGGTTATGGTAAAAAACCGAATTAGGATACTTCATAGAATTCAGCAGCAATTGAAATATGCTTTGCCACACCGGCTTTGTTAGTGACTCTGATAAGATATTTCTGAGATTTTTTAAGTATCCATTCGGAATTGCTTCTGATTTGTCCACCTATTGCACGACCAGCATCGCCCCCCTCAATAAGACTTGATACTAACTGTGTTCCATTACTGGCAACAGTTGGTCCATAATATGTCAAAGCTGTCGGAATATTAGATGTTTCTCTGTTCATATCATTGATATATGCAGCAGTTCCATTTGATGAAATTGTTGGTCCTTCATACAGATACGCAAAAGCCTCTCCACCTGTGACAATATGGAAAGTTGTGTGTAATTCATAAATTCCACTATTTTGAATGAGAAAATCTGCATTGGCGTTATTTGCTACATCTTGAAAAATATGATCAGATTCGAACATCTCACCCTCATGTACTTCATGATGTGGTACTTCTATGGTTGTTACACCGCCTGTTTTTCCATCTATCGGTTCTATGATGCCAACGGAGCCGGCGATTGACTGTGTTCCCGGAAAAAAATCACCTGTAACTGGAACAGTGCCAACCTCTACTGCACCACTGACTGGTTGAGTGCCTTGATAAAATGCACCGGTTACTGGAACAGTGCCAACTTCTACATCTCCTAAAATATGTTGGGTACCAGGAAGTTGCTCTGAAATTCTTAAAGAACCACCAGTTATACTAAGAACAGAAGTGATATTGACAGTGCCAATATCGACATCAACATCATTCACGCAGCCAAATCCCATTTTATCATCATTAGTAAAATGTTGGTGGTTAATTATTTTTTCTTACCGAATGTTAAAGATTTAATTTTTTTAATATTATAAAAATTGTTGGAATCTAGCATATATTCTTTACATACTTGTACCGGCCCAGGCTGAGATCTGTCCGAGTCGGTATCATGCATCAAAATAATACCGTTTTTTATAACATGTGGATACCATAGTTCAAAATCCAGTTTTACAAGTCCATATTCATGTCCGCCATCAATAAAAAGCAATTCAATGGGTTTATTCCATTTTTTAACAGCATCTTCAGATGTGGCAATTATTGGGATGACTATATCATCCACATCCATGATCTGGATATTGCTTTTAAATTCATTAAAAGTATTTGTATCTGGATCAAGTTCTCTGTGCTCAGAAGAACCAGTAAATGGATCCACAGTGTAAACTTTTATATTACTACCTTCTTTACTGCCTCTCGCCAGGAAAATAGTTGATTTTCCTTTCCATGCACCTATTTCAAAAATGACTCCTCTTCCAGTGCAATTCTGCGCAGCCATAAAGAGAACAGCTGCCTCAGCTGGGTCGATCCATCCCTCTATACGTTTGCTTTTAATTTCATATATAAGTTTTTTTATTTTATCGATTAAAAAAGGATCATCTTTAACCATGTTTACTGAATATCTGTCATGGTTAATAACTATACTGTCACTCTAAAGGTATACTGAACTGTAAGAGTTTGACCATTACCAACTTCAACTGGTGAAACAAGCACATCACGAACAATACAGAAATATTTATAAGCAGGTAAAATGGTATAAGTGCGACAATAAACACCTATTTCTTTTACAGTTATACTAGCACCAGAACCATTGACAAAAGTACGAGTGACCACAACATCAGCATTACTACCGGTTACAGAAGGGGCAGCAATTGAAACAGAACCATATTGAAGTTGCCCTGCACCTGTACCATGAGCTATCTGCGTATCAAGAGCATAATCAGAATTATTTTCAGCTGTTGTACCTGTGCCTACTACTATCCCCATATCATCATCATCTGCTACACCATCTATTCTATCTCTATATGTACCTGTTTGGGAAGGTTGATACATATTTTGTGTCGCCCCAGTTATATCTATTAGTTCAGCTGCTACATCATGATATACAGCATATAAATGTAGAAGGAAATTCAATGTGAAACTATTAGATGGTAACAATCCACTATCAAATTTAATTTTACCATTGTATTCTTTTACAAGAATTCTTTTTAATAATTCTATTCTAGTCATAATATCCCTCTATTTTTTATTATTATGTTACTGAAATTGAATAAGAACTTGTTATTGACGATTGGTATGATGTTGGAGATATAATTTCGTTTCTTGTCTCTGGACTGGGGTTTTTGACCTGAACTGGTACAAATTCAGAAATTACTCCACTACGACCAGTTGATGTTGTAGTTAATGGACCTGGTTGATATGCAAATTTTCTATCAAATCCACTCATTTTAATTCACCTACTATATAGTTGTTCTTATAGTATATTGAATAGTTAATGTTTCACCATTAGCAACTGTTTCTGCTGATGATAATATATCACGTATTACACATATATATCTAAAAGTTGAGCCTGTATCTAATCCCAATGTGTAAACCCCTATCTCTCTTACTACTACATCATTACCTGATCCATTGATAAAAGCACGACTGAAAACAAAATCAACATTGTCTGATACGATAGTTGGTTTTACTATACTATGTGTGCTGTATTGAAGTTGCCCTGCACCTGTACCATGAGCTATCTGCGTATCAAGAGCATAATCATTAATTGTTTCACCGGAAGTTCCTGATCCGATTACAATTCCGTAATTATCATTATTTGCTGGTGCATCAATATAATTTCTATAATTTGGTGCTGGACCTATGCCTGGATATGCCATAGTTCTTGAAGTACCGCCTGTATCTGTCATAACATATGAAATAAACTCAAATTCTCCATAAATCCATCCTATAAAATTTTTAACTGAACTATGAGACAGTTTAAGTCCGCTGTCATATCTTATTTTACCATTTCGGTCTTTGATAATGATCCGTTTTAATAATTCTAAATTAATTTTAGATTCTCCCATTATATGTTCACCTCTATGATTTTGATGCAGTATAACTAATCGCAACAGTATTTGTACTAGAGGTTTTATCGGGCGATGTATCAAACGATGTTGTGACAACAGGGTTTTTTGTTCCGCTTTCTAAATAATTACTTCTGATGCCACTGCGGCCGAGTGCCGGTGGAAAGGCCGGTATTGAATGATGTTCAAGTTTACGGCTGATGCCAATTGGTATAGTCATTATATATCACCTCATCTTAAAAACAAAAATGATACACCCTCTCCTGTATTATCAACATCGATGAATACGCTGCCGAGATATCCGATGCCTATTGAAACAGCCTCTTTTGCATTTAGTTCAAACTGATTTTGAACCATATCGCTGTCTCCGATATATACAATCCCAGCATTGCTTGTTTTGGCTTTGACAATTACTGCGTCAACATGTTCGGTTCCAAGAGCGACAGCTGTACCCGGAGTGTTACTAATCCTTTGACTGCCGTGTAATTCATCAGATGGTATGTGCCTACGGATGTCCATTCTGCCGAAGAAACTGCCGTAGTTAAGGTTTGTAACAGTACGCTCTGATGATGATTGAACAACAGTGGCATTCAGCAGAGAAGCAGAACCTTGTCTCACTTCTGTTAGTTGACCAGATACAAAACCAAAACCCATATATTAACTCCCCTATGAGGCTAATACTTCTTTACCTGTTATGCTACCATTTACCTCTATTGCGACACCTGTGGATTTGACTTCTAAGAGAATGACCTCGCCAGCTGTTATTTTATTTGCCGGAAGGGGAAAAGAGGGCGGTGCAACAACTTTTTTATCAGTAAATTGCTCAGTTCCAGCAATTGTCAATTTAAAAAGTGCATTTGTATCAGATGTAAAAGCTATCTCGTTAAGCACTCCGTAATACCCAGATGTGATTGTCCAAGATGCAAGAGTCTGATATGTTGTGGCACTTCCGCTGTATAAGCCAAGTTTTGTAATCGGATTGCCGTATTCGGCTATCGGATTGATGATCTGATAATACTCGTTTTGAACGACTCTGAAAATGCCTGGTTTCAGACGTCTGATATATGCCTCGGCCATAGTGCTCGCCCAGACATGAAAAGACGTGCTTTCAGTGGTTTGGATGTATAATCTTTTAAAATTCTGATATGTCTCCATATGGATATCGTCTGCATCTATGGGTTTTTTGCCGAATTCATCAAGCCATATTTTAATGTCCTTGTTTGTGTCAATTTGAAAACTGCGGATGAAATATTCGTTAGGGTACGCCTGTAATTTATCGCTTATATAATCCTCAGTGCCATCTGCTAGTTCAACGTGTCCATCCCAAAAGTCTAAAATTGTTACTCCTTTTCCAATTGTTTTTTTTGTACCATCGCGCGGATAAGTGAAATATGGATAAATTTTTTCTGCGGGTCTAACAGCCGGTATATGTATCATTTCTTTTCTGTCTATTATCTCCTTATGCAGTCTGAGAGATTCACGTAATGTTTCTGCGGCTTGAAGTAATTCCTTTTTCAGTTCGCGCAATTCGGATATCCCATTACTCATAATACATACCTCATTTATTCAGGTATTACATCTCCCTGTTTTAAGGCACCCTTGCGCCTGATTTTAATTTTGCCCTTGGATTTAGTAGATTCCCATTTGTCATCAAAATTGAATTCAACGATGCCATTTGTTTTTCCATCAATTTTACCGTAAACGATATTTATTCTTGTTGGCATATTCTAACACCAATTTAAAAGTAAGAATTGGTAGTTAAATAAATTTACGAAGGATAATTTTATTAGCTACCGGTCAGTTTTTTTGCTGTTTCAATTACATCATTCCATTTGTCTTGCATATCCTGTAGTTCCTTCCGAGTAATAGTGTTATCTGCAATGGCATTAGATGTGACAGCCAGAGCCTTAGATATCTCTTTCAAAAGTTTTTTTCCGAGAATCCATTTGCCGCCAAAAATAGCAGAAAGAATGCCCAATATGATGTTTACAATTGTTGATATATCAATAATTTCCATATCTTCACCTCTTTTTATTTTTTGAAATTGGAATTATAAAATTGCGTAACCATCTTATTAATTTTTTCCAATTTTTTGTCAAATTTTTCACAATGTTCTTTTATTGACACTACATCGTTTTGTAAATTTTTTACCTGTTTGGTAAGTGGCATACTCGTTGGATTACTAGAATCAACATACAAGTCGTTTTCCATTCGTTGAATGCGCTTCTCATGTCTAACAGTGGTTTTGATAATAAAAATCATTAAAAAAACAGCTACACCAGATAAAATATCAGCTATAATTATAAGAGATGGATCCATAGTCATTGAAAAAAGTTTAAAAGTTGGTAGTTAAATAAATTTACTGATTTATTTTGTGTAGTATTTCTATTGCTTTTCTATTGTTTTTCTCTATGACTTTTAATGCTTTTAATCTGCATATTCCACCAGTTATGATATAGTTTTCATATATAGTATGCAAATCTTTCGCTATTGTTATCGGATCATCAGGATTATTTGTAATTACTTCTTCCGGTGCCCAGCTGATAGCGGGTGAACAGAGAACAGGCACACCAAGTAAAAATGCATCTAAAATACAGTAGCCGAAGCTTTCAGATAAAGTCACATGAAGTCCGCATTTCTTCAGACCTATGCTTTTATAATATTCATCAGTTGGAAGAAAACCATGATCTACATGGTTTAAATTTAATTTAACTGCCCATTTTCTCCAATGCCCCATTCCATTTGCATGTAGCTTTGTCTTTGGATGTTTTTTCTGAAAAAGTTTTACAGCTGCAAGTTGCACCATCTGATTTTTATTTTTGTTGCCCCAGGGCATATAACAAAAAATATCTTTTCCAGCTGTTTGTATTTTATATTTATAGATTTTTTTTAGATCATTTAAATCAGCTGGATGTGGAAGATGAAAAATACCATCATCTTTAAAAATTTCATATGTTTCAAAATCGGCAAATAACAAATAATCTAAAACACCTTTTGATTTTAAATTAAAAATGTTATCAAGGAAATATAACTCCGGTTCATTCATCTGAGACTGTAACAACGGGCTGGTCCACAATAATGCTTTCTTTTTTGCTTTACAGCGCCGGATGGCCATCCCGTACGAATTTGGTTCCCATGCACCAAAAATTATAGTGTCTTTTTCAGTGACTTGATTAAGTTGATCTAAAAAAATATGTTTAATACCGAATTGCTCTAAACCAATAAGATGCCTGTAAACTCCTGGATATACATTGGGCGCTGGCGTTAAGGTATAAATCATTTTGAATCCTTCTTCATCTTTTTATAATGTTCATCAAGCTTTTTCCGTATGAGATGAACCATAGCTTTACGAGGCACAGGTATTACCCTTTCTTTTGCGTTACGTTCAGCTTTTCTAATAGCATTTGTCCTAGCAAAAGTTCTTCCTCTGTTTTTGAGATCATCAAAATCAATGATCTGTTCAGCTGCACCCAGACCAGAGGTTTTAGTCAAAGTATCAATTGCTCTTACTACACAATAATATGTCAAATATTTTTCATTAGTATTAGGATCTTTTAGAACATTAGTATCAAATTCAACTATCTCAGTGGTAATGCCACCCATATCCTGAGCGATCATATCAACAAGTTCCGCAGACGGTTCCACACTTGTTCTTTGGTGAGTTATATTTTTGCCGAAAACAAGTTCATGCCAAAGCAGACCCTCACCAAGCTTAGCTTTATTTTCAGAGGCCTCTATAATCGAATCAAGCTGCAATTTAGTATCCATCAGGCGAATAATATCTTTCTCAGTTCCCCTAAGTAAATCGGGCTTTTTTTCCACAATTGCGGGTTTTTTTATATCTGGTTCTTTGGGTTTAACATCAGCTTTCTTTTTTTCAATTACGGGTTTTTCTTCCTTTTTAGAAACAGTGGGTTGAAGTTTTGCTTTCTCCCTGTTATATGCTTTAAAATCAGTTACAGATTTTAAAACATTTTCATCAAGATCGGCTGTATTCTTCAATTCACCATGTTGCTGCACAAAAAGCTCATCATCTTTTCTGTACAAATTCTCGGCTATTTTCGTATAACCTTTTTTTTCAATTTCTGCATCTGTAAACATACTTCATATCTCCATTTTATTAACCGAAATTGTATTTTAATTATAAAAATTTTTATCAATGATGACTGAAAGTATTTCTATTTCAGATTAAAACTAAAATAAAAAATAGAAAAATAGCCGAAGAAAAATAAAAGAAATTATTATTTCTCTCCTTTTATCTTAGCGACTATATCATTTAAGGCTAATTTTGCAAGTATAGCCACTGTAACAATAAGGGTGACTGTACCTGTGCCTATTTGACCAATAGTTTCAGCTGGCATGATATTTTACCTCATCCCATATCAAAAAATTGGTAGTTAATAAATTTTACTGAAATTCATTGATTTTTTTCTTAATTTTATTCGGTATATGCTCAATTGGAGATCCAAGTTCCTTTATTGATTCTTCTAAACCCATCATTTTTAGAATAGATGGCGCAATATCATTAAGATTATTTAGACTTATTTTTTCGCTACATGCCCAGAAACCATCCATGCGATGGCCGGTCCAGGGAAAATATGATACATCCTCTACAATATCGAAATTGCCGATATTAATGTTGCCAGTGTATTCTTCTTTGAAAGTAAATATTATATCGGGTGCATCTTTTGTGAATGGTCCATTGTATATGTCTTCTGCTAAGAATATTTCGTCAACCCAATGCTCTTTTTTAAGTTCATCAAAAACATTGTCAACATTATTTTTGATAAAACCGCAGTTGAGCCAAGCGTTATAAAAATATGTTTTGGTATGTTTCCAATCAATATTTCCTTCTTTGATATTCAACAAGCCTTTCTGATATAGCCACATATTGCCATAGACTATTTTATTTGGATGTTTGCCAAAACCATGATCTGAAATAAACAATACAGGGCAATCAACATTTTCTAATAATTCACCGATTGAACCATCTACAAAATTAAAAAAATCTTCTATTATCTTAATACGTTCATCTGATAAACCTCTTTCAAAAAAATACCGATGCTGAATAGAATCAGTATTGCTCTCTACCATAAACAGAAAATCAACATTGAAACGTTTAAGTAGAAGCCATTTCAAAAGCCTGAACTTATGTTTAGTATTCCTTACTATATCATTATAAAATATATTTAAATCAGTTGCTCTTTGCCATTCTACAAAAGGTCTAACTTTAATATCTATCTCTGGATAAATCTGAGCATGTTCCCCCGGTGTTAGAATGCCGGATACCATGAAACCATTGATTTTTTCCACAGGGTACGTCATAGGTACAGTATATATACCGCAATTAAGATTATGATCATTTAGTATTTGCCAGATTTTTTTACATCTAATGGATCGAGAACTGACAATTTGTTTCTTGCCAAAGAAAGGATCAGTATCAACAAAATGCATCACACCATGCCAACTGGGATCCCTGCCAGTAATTATACTGGACCATGCCGGTGCAGTAATAGGCGGTAGAGTACTGCGTAGTTTACCGAATGAACCATTTTTCATAACAGCTTTCAGATTAGGCATATCAAATTTTTGAATAAGATCGGGATCTGCACCATCAAGACCAATTAAACAGAATTTCAAGTTTTCACCTTTGCACTATCATTTTTTCTCCCCTATGGCAATCAAACTGGCAAAAGTTTTTTCCACAGCAAAAATTTCAAAACCGGCTGCCCACAAAAGATTTTTCAAAGATTCTTCTGGGTAAAAACGCAGATGAGCTTCCCATTTCTCAGCATGACGAGGCACAGTGACAAAAATTTTTCCGCCATTTTTCAAACATTCAAAACAACTAGAAAGAAAATCAAAATCATGAGTAATATGCTCACAGATCTCACTTGCATAGATCCAATCGGCTCTTTCTAAAAATTCATCTTGCATTAAAGGCATATCATTAACATCACAACTGACAAAATTAAGATAAGGGTATTTTTTTTTAGTTTTTTCTATCACCTCTGGATAATCAACTCCAACCACTTCATATCCTCTTTTTTTTAAGTCATTTGTGATATCTCCGCCAGCACAACCAATATCAATAATATATAATGGTGGTGGATTAAGATATTTATCACGGAATAAAATATAGCGAGGCGGATCAGTACGCCCTTCAACTGCTTTGCCATAATGTTCAAGTTGCCTATCATGCCAACGAACAGATTTACATTTCATCATTATCATCTCTTTCTATATTTTTTACCAAGATCTCTTACAAATTTTACTACATCATCGCCCAATCCTTTCATCTTAGTTCCATCATCCAATTCAAGAACTGGAACTACATCAAAATCAATATTGTTTTTTAATACATCAATATATTCAAATTCAATGCCAAATTTTTTTAATAACCTTATCAGCTGCTGGCAGGGTTTACATTCTTTAAAACCATATAATTTTATCATTTCTATATCTCCTTTTTTACAACAACCTGAAGATTACTGCGATGGCGTTTCTGTTTTGTCAGATGATCAACAATTTCTATCTTGAAGATATTTATATGAGGAGACTTCAAACCAGCAGCTACTATTTCATCGTGCAATTCTTTGATGCTGGTATAGCGGTGTTCATCTGGTTGATCGCTCAAAAAAGGTACAAAAAAATAAACAAATCCGCCATTTATACAGCAATTGCCCATCGCACGTATCGCTCTGATGCGTTCTTTTTTATCGAGAAAATGCTCTATGACACCTTCATTAAATACTATCTCATATTTTTGTTTAGTGATAACTGATTTTAAATCTGGTAGTTCATCCTCAACGAGATCAATTTTGATATTTGGAAAGTTTCTTTTCACCTGCTTAAGTATTTCCAGGTTATTATCAACAGCTGTGACTTTATATCCCATAATTGCAAATGCCGCAGACCATTTTCCGCTACCTGTTCCTATTTCAAGAATGGCGGCATCATCCGGTAAATTTATCCGTTTTAAAATATTTATAATAAAATTACGTTCGTTCAATAAACAAATAGTCTCATACCAGTTGCTTTCATAGGTTGAAGCATCCCATCTAGTTAATGGTTTTTTTGTAGTTGTCAATTAATCTACCTCCATAATCATTCCATGTATTTTTTTCAGCTGTTTTCCTAGCTGCTATGCCAGTTTTTTTTAATTCATCGGGGTTATCATAACAGTATTGAAACTGTTTTTTTAATGATGTTATATCACGTATTGGTACAAAAAAACAGCTTTTGTCATCAAGCCAAGATCCAGCATTGGCAGTTATAATAGAGGGGAGACCACATGCTGCGGTCTCTCCCACAACGAGTGCATTTCNNGTGTTGGAAGGCAGAAAACATCAGCTTTGTTATAAAGTTCTACTAGGTCATCAACCCAGTCCATATGTTTTATGGATTTATAATCAATCTCTTTAAAAAATGGGGTGTTACTTCTTATTAATAATTCCGCATTTTTTAGATTTAGTTCATTCCATGCTTTGAGCAAGTAAAAAATCCCTTTACGGATCCAGTTTTCACCCATAAAAAGTACTCGGAATTTATCGTCTTTTTCAATTTTCATAGGATGGAATTTTTCGATATCGACACCATATGGATTTAAAAAAATTTTTTCCTCTGGATATCTTTCCTCAATAAAACTATCATATGCGAATTGGCTCGGCACAGTCACATAATCTGTTTCTTTATATTCAGCCAGCTGTTTTTTTATCACCCAGGGATGAATAGGTTCTGTTTTTAGGTTAAAACGTTTATATTCTTCTATCATAATTTTGTTTTGAGTGTTTATATGCGATGATGCTCTTTCAACAATTGTCTTAGCGTTTAGATTATGGGCTTTGATAACGGATGAATAGACCATGTGGCCCCAGCCGTGAAGAATATCAACTGGTTTTTTTACACGTATAGCTGCTAGAGAATCAAAAGTATTGTTATGTAGAATGCTATCATTTACCTGAATTGGTATATCATCACCAGTGATCAGCTGTCTTAAATTACCGGATTTTTTAATTGCATCAACTGTTTTCATAGCTGTATATCCAATTCCACGACCAAGTGATTTACCAAATGTATAAACAATATTCATTTTATTTTTTCCTCCCTACAAGTATCTGCTCAGAAAAACCATGAGGATAATTTTTGGGATTATAATGTTTCAAAATAGTATATCCAGCATCTATAAAAATCTGTTCCAAAACACCAAAAGTAATATGATGAAAATGATGCTCCTCTGGCCAAGGCTCAATATTTCCATCTTTAGTACAAACCCATACCATCCCACCAGAGGGTTGTACTTCAGCTATCAAATCAGGTAATCTGAACCAGTAAACAAGATGCTCGATAACAGCTTTAACAACAACAAGTTTCCATTCATGCCAACCAGGTACAGCATTCTCTAAATTAACTTTGTATAATCTATTAGCAATATTCGGTTTTAATTTTTTTGCTCTTTTTATCAAACCTGGCAGATCACAACCATAAGCATCATATCCTTTTTTTACAAACTGTTCCACATGTCCACCATCATTGCAGCCGAGAAATAAAATATCATCACCAGTTTTTATATCTGTCTCATTTGTTATAAGATTAAAAAAATAATCACCATGAGCTTTTACCTGTTTAGTAGACCAGTTAAGTTTCGCAGGGCGCAGATGATATTCCTCTTGATAATCAGACCAACTCATAAGCTTATCTGAATCCATACTTATGCCTCTATTTTAGATAGCGAGAACTGGGTTTGAACCAGTGATCTCCAGGATTCTCAATCATCGCTGGGAAAGCGCCCCTTCACCTAAAAACACTATTAAGGTCGCAAGATATAAGTTCAAGGTTTGAGAATGCTGTACCCAGCTGGTTCATCTCATAAAGGGGATAGCGTTTTAATGACTTATGAGCCTGGCGGATTAACCTACTTTCCTATCTCGCTATTCTATAATTTTTAATAACTCCTCAATCCTGTCTTTATATGTAAACTTTCCCTCTTTTATAGTCTTATATCCATTATAAGCAATATTCATAAGATCATCAACATTATCAAGATACCAATCAATCTGAAAAATCAAATCTTGTTGATCTTTGTAAACAACACAATCTCTATCTGGTGTGAAAGGAGTTTTATCAGTTAAAACCATAGCTTTAAAATTAGGCGCTTCATAATCACGCATATTGGTATCATCACCAGGATAATGATGATTAATTATTATTTTGGCTTTAGAACACAAATTACGATAATTGTCACCATAAACAGCATGGGTATCGCCCCATTCATTGCCGAAACGCTTGATAATATCGATATCGTGTAAAAAATCACGGCTTGGATGCTTAGTACCGATGAAAAGGCAATCAATATCTTTTTTTAAGCCCTCAACCAGATAATGTTCTTTTGGGCAATAAGCAACAGGTAAATAAAAAACACGCTCATTGTCGATTAATTTTTTTTCATTGTGAACAAGAAAAACATAATCATAAAATTCTTCAATTTTTTCATAATATGCTTTAAAACGACTTGTCAGATCAGTAAAAATAAGTACGCGCTTACCAGGTATCATATCGCAATGTTCAAACCATTTGACAACAATTGTCAGATCAACTTTCTGAGCACCACTGATTATATTATTAGCATCAAGAACTACTCTATGACCTAGCTGTTTGAGAGCACGAAGATAATATTTTTCTATTGAACATAAATACCGGAATTGCCCTAAAAGCCCTATTTTCATTTTATTCCTCTTTTATTTAACTGTCTAATCTTATTAACAATCTCTTTTTGTCTTTCAGTTAATTTGAATAATTTTCTAGTATAATAGATTTTTTTATGATTAACAAGATGAATCGAATGTATCTCTATAAATTCCATTATTAATTTAGCTTGTTGTTTTTTTGAAATTAAATAAGGCATTATTTCCTTCAAAAAAGCAAATACAAAACTTTTATTTGAAATAACTAATTGATATACATCCTTACGATTACCGTCTCTTTTTGTTTTAGCAATTTTATTATTTACTCTGCATTTTGATTTAAATTCTTCAACAAGTGGTTTATTAGTATTATTAATTTCAACAATTGTAGCATATCGTTTACGACCGCCTCTATTTATTGCAATACTAAGAGATCCTTCAAAATCAATGGCAGCAGCAAGCCAGATTTTATCCTGCTCAGATAAATTAAAAGTTTTATTTAAATTAATTTCCCATTGTAATAATCGTTTACATCCTATTTTTGAAGCTTTTGCTTGAATGTTTTGCCATTCTCGATTAGGTAGATTTTTTAATATTTTTTCTTTAGATGCAAAAGGATATAACTCTTTTATTTTTTTAATTTCTTTTTCATTATAATAAATATCTTTCTTTAAATTCAATCTGAATGCTGTACCTTCTACACTTCCTAAAGAATGATTTATTTTATTAGCTATCTCTTTGTATGTCATATTGTTATAATTATTTTTTAAAAAATTTAATTCTTCTTCAGTCCATGATTTCACAGTAAATCACCAATAGTTATAGGTTTTTTATCAATAACATCAAATGAACTAATTCCATGTATCTTTAACAGGTGTGATTCTAAATCTTTTTCACTTTGAAAACTTTTAGGGCATAATCGACATTTAGGCATATCTACCATCTTTTAAACTGTTTTTCAAATTCTTTCCTTGCTTCCAGAATTTCACCAAATGTTAATGAACTTGTACTAATCGGGCTACATTCACTGTAATGACCTGGTTTACCTTTGAAATATGAACCAGGTTCAAATATAATGTCATATTTATTGGGGTTTTTATATATTTCTGTATTTGGGTATACCTGTAAGATGGAAAAATCAATATCATCAAATTCAATTGATTCTAAAAAATTTTTAGTCTCTTGAATTGATTCTTTGGTCTCACCTGGCAGACCCAGTATCATAGCTAATTTAACTCGTATGTTATATTTTCTAATTGTTCCTATTGCTTTTTTATTCATTTTGACAGTGGTTCCCTTGTTGATATTTTGCAAAATACGATCACTGCCGCTTTCAATTCCAAGCAAAATTTCATATAAACCGGACTCTGATGCTTTTTTTATAAGTTTTTCATCGACAAGATTAGATCGAGTGAAACATCTCCAAATCATTTTCTGTTTTTTAAAATATCTACATATCTCTAGATCCCTTTTTTTATTTATAAAAAATTCATCATCATAGATCATCACAGCACGATAATCATATTTATCCTGTAACTCTTTTAACTCTGATATAACATTTTTAGCGCTTCTGAAACGAATTTTTTTACCAAAAATATTGCAGCAAAAAGCACAATTATAAGGACAGCCCCGTGCCGTCATCATATTTGTAGCAGGCTCGCCATCAATAAAATATTTATAACGATGAATATCAATAGCATCCCTATCAGGGAAAGGAACATCATCAAGATTGCTTATCTGACCGCCTTGAAAAAACTTTGGATAACGGCCTCTGGGAAAAGTATCAACAATACGCAACATCAGCTGTTCACCCTCTCCGATAACTGTTACATTAAAATCTTTTGCCGTATCATCAGGACTGCAGGTGGCATGTGGACCACCAATGACAAAAAGGGCATCAATTCCCCTGTTTTTTAATTCTTTAAGTATCTCCAAAGTATAATGATATTGCGGTGTGACAGAAGTAAATGCGATGATGTCCGCATCAATTTTTGGAATGTATTTTTTACCAGCGAGATCAACGATTTTTGAATCGTAGCCGAAATTTTTTAGATAAGCTGAAATATAAAGCAAACTCAATGGGAAAAAAACTCTTTGATTAATAAGAAATGGAGACGGCGGATTGACAAGTGTTACTTCTGGCATCTTACCGCCATGTTGGACCAATCATAGCCGCCCATATTTTCAGTTAGATTTATGATTTTGAATCCAGTAGAAATCAAAAACTCTTTGATTTTCTCAGGGTTGAAACCTGTTTTATGTGTGTCATCGGCATAATTTTGATTAGCGTACAATTTGCGTATTAATTCATCAAATGAAATCTTACGGTTTTTATAAGCATTGATGATGGTATCAACATTCGGCATTTTTATTATGAGAATGCAGCTGGGCTTCAAAACACGATACCATTCTTTTAAAACATTTGTTGTCTCCAAACGGCCGGTATGCTCGAGTACATCATTGGCTAGAATACGATCAACAGAGTTATCATCATATGGCAATTTTTGTATATCACAGATAAGATCAGGATTACAGTCTTCCCGTATATCGATATTGATATATCCAGAAAGCCTCATAGATCCGCAGCCGAGGTTAAGCATTAGTTTTTTATGCTTGGTGTTTTTTATTTCAGTAATTTATATCCTCTCCGAAAATATCCAGCAGTTTTTTGCCTATTATCTCCAGACTTAGGTTTTTTTCAATCCATTTACGGCCCTCTAAGCCGAGTTTCTTCTGCCTTTCTTTATCATCTATAAGTCTTTGCAGTTCCTCTTTTAATCTTTCTTCATTTCCCTCTGGGATCATTATGAGCGGAGAATCTTTATAATTATCAGCAAGACTACCGTTATCACTGATGATTACAGGAAGACAGCAGCTTGCACATTCCCCCGCACTGAAATTGCCCTGTTCTTGATACCCCCTGTAAGGGAAAGGTATCTGCACGCCGACATCAGCAGTATTAATCAAAGAAGGTAAATCCTCATAACTAATCCAATCCTGACTGTCACCATAACGGAAATGGTAATTGCCTCTGCCACCGATAGTTAAAAGCTTCAAATTAAGATCTCTGCATATGTTCTCCAAAAACGGCAATCCTTTTTCACGTACAAACCTACCATGAAAAATCACATCAAATTTTTTATCAAGTTTCGGATCTGGTTTGAATTTATCAGTGTCAATACCGCTCTGCAGCAGAACAGAAAGTTTGCCTTTGTCGGCACCGCATCTGATCATGCGTTTTTTTGCAAGCTCATTTCCACATATTATATGATCCGCACCGATGATCGCATCTTGTTCAATGCGGTCAAATGGGTGGCTCAACCGGAAATCTTTTTTGTTCTCCCATGTAAAAAAACTCAGAGGGCAATGATATTCCTTTGCCAGACGCATACATTCCCTTGCAAACAGAGTAAACATTTCTTCCATGCAATAAATCATAGCTGGTCTATAACCAGAGATAAGGCGGTTCAGTTTTTTAAAAGAAAAAGTGTAAAAAGATGGCCCGCCGCCGATTTCCATTGTTTTAAAAACAAAATTTTTTTTATTATATGCCTCGTAAAGCTCATCTTTCCCCCATTGCCGGGGTCCGATCACAATGGTTCTCACACCCAGTTTAGCACAGGTCTCACCGAGCATCCTCTGCCGGTAATGACTTACACTATGTCCGGTTATAATCAGATTCATAACTCACCTTTATTGGCTTTTTCACAAGCTCGTTTATAATGACTAATTGAACCTACATCAAACCAAAAAGCTGATGACTGATAAGCAAAAAGTTTTCTATCATCTTTTAATACATTTGGTAAAACATCCATAGCGAAATCATCACCAATCTCTATAAAATCAAAAATCCCCGGTTCAAAAACAGCTATACCAGCCCACGCCCATCTATTAAGCAGAGGCTTTTCAACAAAATCTTTAACTCTGTGACCATCCACTTCGACTAATCCAACATCCAACGGCACATTATATATAACAGCAAGAGTGCCAATGGCCACCTCCAAATCTTTATGAAAAGTTACAAGTTCAGTGAGATTAACAGGTGTCAACTCATCGCTAAAATGCAAAAGAAAAGACTCATCAATCATATTTTGGGTACCAAAAATCTCGCCAGCTGACCCATAAGAAGCATCATTTTCAATGATAGTAATTTTCTTCTTATAATCACGTAATTCATGTTGAAAATTCTTTGAATATTCCTTATTTATGCAAATAATAATCTCCTCAAAACCATGT
>JABAOF010015054.1_pt1 | contig 18469 bp, 17 predicted proteins | sample 7062171 | NCBI WGS metagenome assembly JABAOF01 (sample SAMN14538628, study PRJNA623070) | marine sediment metagenome | biome: marine biome [ENVO:00000428]; feature: marine pelagic biome [ENVO:01000023]; material: deep marine sediment [ENVO:00002113] | place: India: Gulf of Khambhat ...
AAACAGGATCGAGCTGGACATGGCTCGCAAAATAGCCCAGAAGCTCGAAGTTCCCCAGAAAATTCTTCAAGTTGACCTTAAGCAGATCGGCGGCTCTTCTCTCACCGATACTAATCTATCTTTACCCCAGTTCGAGAGGATTGAAGAGATAGAAGCGAATCTTCCCTCGACATATGTGCCGTTCAGGAACGGAATATTCCTGGCCCTGGCCGCAGCTTGGGCAGAAACCAAAGGCATAAAAGATATTGTTTGCGGTTTTAATGTCATTGACGCCCCGAATTATCCTGACACCCGGGACCAATTTGTCCAGGCGATGCAAGAAGCCATAAACCAGGGAACAAAAGCTTCACTCAGCCCCGAAAAAATTCAAATCATCGCGCCTTTTTTAAACATGAAAAAGTCAGAAATTATAAAGACGGGGCTTGCTTTGGGCGCAGATTACTCTTTCACCATATCATGTTATTCTGGAGAAGAGATTCCCTGTCAGAAATGTTCTTCCTGTGTCTTACGACAAAAAGCCTGGGAAGAGGTTGGACTGCAAGACCCATTAATTCTTAGATTGGAGGAAGAAGGAAAAATATGAGCTGGATATTAAAAGTAAAGGATAGATTTCAGGCTGCTCATTTTTTAAAAGAGTATAAGGGAAAGTGTGAGAAAATACACGGCCATACTTTTCAGGTAGAGGTTGAAATCGAAGCCAAAGAGCTGGATAAAGCTGGAATCGGCATAGATTTTACTAAAATAAAGAAAAAATTATCTGATATTCTTCCCGATCATACTCTTCTCAATGAAGTCTATGATTTTAATCCGTCGGCAGAAAACCTGGCCCGTCACTTTTTCCTCGAATTGAGGAAACATTTCCCCGCAAAGAAAGTGACTGTTTGGGAATCAGAAGATGCCTCAGCAACATATTCTGAAGATAGCTGAAATATTCCCTTCCATCCAGGGTGAAGGCCTGAGACAGGGAGAACCCACGATTTTTATTCGCTTGGCAGGCTGTAACCTCGAATGTTCCTTCTGCGATACCAAATATGCCTGGAAAGAGGGGCGGAAGCACTCAACTGCTCAGGTGTTGGAAAAAGTTAATAAACTGAGGCATCATTTCCCTGCCCGATGGGTATGTTTGACAGGCGGAGAGCCTCTTCTCCAAGATTTAGCTGATTTAGCAAAAGGATTGAAAAAAGAAGGCTTTAAAATTCAGGTCGAAACAAACGGCACTCTTTATTGCCCTCTTCCAGTGGACTGGTATTCAATCTCCCCCAAACCGGACAAATATCGCTATCAGCCTGAATACAAGGAGAAGGCAAAAGAAGTAAAAGTGATCCTCACAAAAAACCTGGATTTTGAACTGCTTAAACGGCTCAGAAAAGAATTTCCAGTGAAGACACCTCTTCTCCTCCAGCCTCAATCCAGCAGGAAATGGAGTATTAATTTAGGAATAAAGCTTTTGAGGCAGGCCTTGAAGGCTGGACTGAAGAATATAAGGCTATCCGGGCAACTTCATAAAATCTACGGACTACGATAAGACTAACAGAATCTATAAATAATAAAAATTTTAGCCTCACCCTTTCAGATGAGAAGATGCGAACAAAAATCATCCCAGGATTCACCATAAGAGACGATTGACCGAATATTACGCTTTTGTCAGAATGTTTTCCTCGTATACGACTAAAATAATATGAAACAACAGCGCTCTCTACTTAGGCCTTCTCTCCAAATTGGAAAGACCAGAGCCTATTCTGTTGCCCCTAAAGATCTAAAATTAAGCTGATAAAAGAATTTCCAATGCAAAAGAAAATTAACATTCCCTGGCCAGTAATCGCCTGCGCTCTTTTTGTTTTTATCTTCACCAATTTATTCTCCTTTTTTATCTTCAATCATATTCCCCGTGTTCATGATGAGATTGACAATCTATTTCAAGCGAAAATATTTAAATCAGGCAAGGTTTATGTTCCTTCACCCTGCGCCAAAGAATCCTTTGACTTCCCTCACATGATCAATAACGGCAAATGGTACAGTCAATACACTCCAGGTTATCCTTTTCTCCTGTTGCTTGGCCTTCTACTACAAGCGCCATGGCTAGTCAATCCTCTCTTTGCTGCACTCTCGATCATTCTTTTTTATTTTTTAGGAAAAGAAATTTTCAACTCAAAGATAGGTATCCTGGCTGCTGTTTTAGGCGGCGTATCAATCTGGTTCCTAGTGATGTCCTCCACGATGATGTCGCACACCAGCAGCCTATTCTTCACTTCATTTTTTCTCCTCTTTGTATTCCGTTCGCTTAAAAATCCATCAATATCAAATGGATTATTTGCTGGCCTGGGATTCGGAATGGCCTTTCTCATTCGGCCCTATAATGCTCTTTTATTATCGTTTCCTTTTTTAATTTATTATGCAGTGAAATTAATTCGGGATCTTAAGAAAAGGCTGAAGAATGCTTCTGCTTTTGTCTTAATAACATTAGCTTTCCTTTCCGTTTTATTGATTTATAATCAAATGACCAACGGTCACCCCCTCAGGATGGGATATCTTGTCTCTTACGGTGAGGAACACAACCTTGGCTTTGGTCGAATGGGATACACGGACATTCCTCATTCTCCTTTTCTCGGCACACTCAACATAGGAGAAAGCTTGGGGGCAATGAATAATCACTTCTTCGGATGGCCGTTCTCTTCCTTTCTAGCCCTCCTTCCTCTATTATGGGTAACAAAAATAAACAGAGAAAACAGAAAAAAAGACACCCTTCTTTTCGCAGGATTCCTTTCTATGATGGTAGGCTGGTATTTTTACTGGGGAACTCATGTATTCGTAGGAGCAAGGATGTTCTTTGAAGCCATCCCAATTTTCCTTTTGCTCAGCGCCCGCGGAATCATTGAACTCCCTCGCCTCCTCTCTGACAAGTTCAAAAAGCTCAACCAATTGATGGCAAAAAAAATAACAATCGGAGTCTTGATCATTTTAGTAGCTTACGCATTCTTTATCCGTTTTCCTGCTTGGATATGGCCTTCTGATAATGAATGGTACTATAAGAATTTTACCAATAATTTTGCCGGCGTCACTCCTAATATTCACCACACCCTAAGCTCGATTCCTCTCGAGCGATCGCTGATTATTATGAAATTTCTCTATCACCCATTTGAATCTTTCCCTGATGGATGGTGGAGCTCTGGATTCCTGCATAATGATCCTTTTATTAAGGGAAATATCATTTACGCCAAGGATAAAGGCGAGAATAACATTAAACTTTTTCAATGCTTCCCCAAGAGAGAAATCTACTTTTACTTAGGAACGTTGGAGAAGGGTATGCTTATGCCTTTAAAAAAGGCAGAAAACAATATTTTATACGGAGAGCCCATTTCTTTGGATAAGAATGGGAAAAGATATATAGAATTGATAGACAGTCCTAAAAAATTCTTTAAAGTTTATTCCTCAGATTTTGGGAATTTTCTTGATAGCGTATACGAAAAAAACAACTTTTTAGATATAGATGTTTTCAAGCTTATTGAGCTGGGTTCTTTATCAATAAAGAATAGAAATTACAGGGAAGCTGCCTTCTATTTTGAGGCTGCTCTCCAGATTGAAAAGAAGCCAGAAATAAGATATCGTGTTCTATGCCAATTACCTGCTTGCTATTTTAAAACAGGAAAGGCGCTTGAAGCAAGAATGGTCCTGGAAAAAATTCATGATTACGAAAAAGGAAAGTACTTCAATGTCATCCCAGAAAAAGGATTTTAAGCAGCAAAAATGAAAAAGAATAAAAAGCTGGATGTGATCATATCCGGAGCCGGACCAGCAGGATTAACCGCAGCATATGAAGCATGCAAAAAGGGATTAAGTCCGGTTGTTTTTGAAAAAGACAAGGAGGTTGGAGGGATTGCTAAGACTGTTAATTATAAGGATTATCTATTCGATATAGGAGGCCACCGCTTTTTCACGAAATTTGAAGAAGTCAATATTATATGGAATGAAATCTTGAGCGATGATTTCTTAGTCAGACCCAGATTATCCAGGATCTATTATAATAACAAGTTTTTTTACTACCCGATTAAGCCACTGAATGCCTTGATGAACTTAGGCCCAAGCGATTCCCTTTTAGTAATGCTAAGCTATATTTATTCACAAATTAAGCCATACAAAAACGTTAACAATTTTGAGGAATGGATTTCAAACAGATTTGGGAAAAAATTATTCAACACATTCTTCAAGACCTATACAGAGAAAGTGTGGGGAATATCCTGCAAAGAAATTCAAGCAGATTGGGCAGCCCAAAGGATCAAGAGTTTATCTTTGGGAAAAGCCGCATTAAACTCGATAGGATTATTAGGAAAGAATCGGATTACCACTCTCATTGATGAATTTCGGTACCCAAGGAGAGGACCTGGGCAGATGTGGAATAAGGCTAAACAAATAGTTGGAGAAAGAGGAGGAAAAGTCGAACTTAATTCTCAAGTGACTCAACTCAACAAAAAAGACAATAAGATAATATCCGCTCTCGTAAAAAGCAACGGCTCTCTCCAGGAAATAAGCGGAGATTTTTTTCTGTCAACAATTCCCTTAAGAGAGTTGGTTCAGTCTATAAAGCCTGCTGCTCCGGATGATGTCCTCAAAGCCGCTCGTGAGCTCAAATACAGGGATTTTTTCACTGTAGGTTTAGTCATCAATAAGCCTTCCATCTTCCCAGATAACTGGATTTACATTCATTCGCCAGAAGTTAAGGTTGGGCGTATTCAAAATTTCAAAAACTGGAGCCCTGATATGGTCCCTGATTCCCAAACGACTTCTCTAGGATTGGAATACTTTTGCTTCGACACAGATGATATATGGAAAAAAGGTAGCAAGGAATTAATAGAACTGGCAGCGACAGAGACCGTAAAGCTAAAATTTGCTTCCAGAGACCAAATCATAGATGGTTTTGTAATAAGGTCGCCAAAAACTTATCCAATTTATGATAAAGGATACCAGGAAAGAGTTCTGACAATTAAAGACTACCTGTCAACGATCAAAAATCTACAAACCATGGGTAGAAACGGCCTTCATAGATATAATAATCAAGACCACTCGATGCTGAGTGCAATCATGGCCGTCCGTAATATTTTGGGTGAAAATCATTCAGTCTGGGCCATTAATGTTGACGATGAGTATCATGAAATTGATAAGAATAACAAATGAATTAGAATAATTAGGACTTTTTAAAACATATACTACTTCTAGCTAAGAGGAAAAATGGGAAAAAGAGGAGGTGGCTGAAATCAGTCCGTTATTAAGCAAATACGCTCAAAAAAAGAAAATAAAATATTTTTTAAAAGACATTCCTAAACCAGCAAAAATACTTGAAGTTGGTTGTGGCAGTTTCTGGCTCGGAAACTATTTAAAAAAAAGCGGTTGGAAAAATTATGTTGGATTAGATTTAAGGCCTCCTGCAGATATTGTTGGGAATATCCTTAACTGGAAGAAACTAGGCATAAAAGGAAATTCTTTTGATGTAATAATTGCATTCGAAGTCATCGAACACATAAATTGCTTCCAAGAATTCTTTGATATTTTAAAGCCTGGAGGACTATTAATGTTAACCTCTCCTGTCCCTAATATGGATTGGTTATGTAAGTTATTAGAAACTCTGAGACTAAACCAAAAAAGAACTAGTCCTCATGATCATCTTATTTATTTCAAGGATATTCCTTTCTTTGAGCCGATAGAGACAAAAACTGTTGGGTTTATATCACAGTGGGGAAAATTTAGAAAGCCGATTATTAAAACCGCAAAGCGCGGTTGATTTCCTAAAAATAGTCTTTTTTTCCTCTTTCAAAAAAGCGATAACCTGAGCGTGTCAAATAAACCCCTCCTAAAATAATCAGGGCGCCGACGAGCTGTAAGAGGGTGATCCTCTCGGATATAAGGAGATAAGCGAATATTATGGTAAAAATAGGGGATAGATACCCATAGATTGCTGTCTTGCTGTTACCAACCCTCTTTACAGAGGCATACCAGATAACATAGCAAACGGCAATAGCAAAAAGAGCAGAGTAAGCAAGTGCACCCCAGGCTTGAAAAGAGACCTCGCCCCATTGAATCCGAACCATATCTGATGCGGCAAAAGGAAGATAAAAGACTGTGCCCACGGCCAGCGTTATGGTTGTCCATTTCAAAGGAGAGATTTTATCCAGGTAAGGCTTTGAAAAGACCGTATAAACGGCCCAAAAAAAATTCCCCACTAAAATCATCAAATCGCCTCTTACCTCTTCCCACGAAAAATGAAAGGCGCCCACCTGTTTGGTGATGATGAAATAAAAACCGATGAAAGAAATGGCAATTCCCAGCCACCCTGCCCAATGTATTTTCTCTTGCTTCAATAGAGTACTCAACAATGCCACTAATACAGGTGTCATGGCCATAACAACCGATGTTTTTGAGGCTGTAGTCCAGTTTATTCCATGGATAAAAACTAACTGGAAGGCAGTGTTTCCGATGATGCCCAGAAAGAATATTTTCAATATATCTGATTTGAGAAGAGAAAAACTTTCTCGACTTACGAAAAGCGCAATAATTAAGATAAAGGATGCAAAGAATAAGCGAATTCCGTTGAATCCCAAGGGTGATAATTCGCGAAGCGCTATTTTGATAAAAGAAAAATTTACGGCCCAGCAGAGTACGGCCATAAGCATCAAGGTGTCTGTGGCTCCGAATCCTTTATGTTCTTCCATTTCAACAACGAATCATGATGTATAAATTTATACGAGAAAAAGCAAAAAAGGATAAAATTCTGGGCGGAAGGCGTGATAAATAACTAAGGGTGAAGACCTTGCCCTATTTTGACCCTTTTTTCAACCGGGGATAACGAGCTTCAACTACAGACGCGATTCCTCCTCTTGGATTGAACTCTCCTGAGACAGTAGCACGAACAGGCCTGCAGGCCTTGACTACATCTTCCAGGATGCGGTTGACTGCATTCTCGTAAAATATGCCCAGGTTTCTGTAGGCCAGCATGTACATTTTTAATGATTTAAGCTCCACACAGTGCTCCTTGGGCACATAACGAATGAATATTGTCCCGAAATCAGGGAGACCTGTTTTGGGACAGACTGAAGTGAATTCAGAAAATTCTATTTTTATCTCGTAATCAGGGAACTGGTTGGGAAAAGTCTCGAGTGGAGGAAGCTTTTCCTTCAAACCGGCCCTTGCTTCTTTAGCGCTCATGCGAGGCTTCGTTTTCTTTTGTTTACTTTTTTCTTTCATTTTTAGCAGTATATATCAACTCAGGGAAGAAGACAATCCAGCATTATCAGGTCAGTCCCCGTTTTTGTAAGAAAGAGAACATCTTCAAATTGTGGACATCAGAAAATGGTCAAAAAATGGGGCCTGGCCCCATTTTCTCTCACATGTTTTTTATTCGATTTTCTTTTTGGTATAATAGCTGTTCGCTGAAGCAAGCCTTCAGCTCCTAATCTTCAATATTAGACGAGTGAATAACTTAGAGCTAAAACTTCCCTTTCGGTCTTTACAGCAAAAGAACTCTACGAAAAAAAATATTGCGCAGAACAAGAATTTATAAAAAATTATTCATGAGGAGCCGCAATTGAAAGAATGCGATATTGAAAAAAATATGGAAAAATGCAACTGCTCCTATGAGCCGTGCAGCCGCAAGGGAATCTGCTGCGAATGCCTCCAATACCACTGGAGTATGAAAGAACTCCCGGCCTGCTTTTTTCCTGATGATGTGGAAAGGACTTATAATCGTTCGCTCAGCAGATTCATCGAGATTTACAAAGACTGAGGTTTACTACGGATCCCTTGAGCAAAAAAAAAGATAAGAGCCCAGCTTTCCATACCTACGGACCTGTCCCTTCAAGGCGTCTTGGCTTTTCTCTTGGAATTGATATCATTCCTTTCAAAACGTGCTCTCTTAATTGCATCTACTGCCAACTCGGTCAAACCCCCAAAAAAACTATCCGTAGAAAAGAATATTTCTCCGCTTCAGATATCATCTCTCAAATCAAGAAGAAGCTTGACTCAGGGCAGCGGATTGATTACATAACATTCTCAGGCTCAGGAGAGCCAACTTTAAACAACGCCTTGGGAAAAATAATCAAAGAAATCAAAAAGGCGACTTCTATTCCCGTGGCTGTCCTGACCAACAGCACTCTGCTCTCTCGACAGAGCGTAAGAAGTGCCTTGATGGGTGCGGACCTGGTTATTCCTTCTTTGGACGCAGCCACCCAGCAGACGTTCGTCAAAGTAAACAGGCCCCACTCGTCGATCAGTATTAAAGAAATCATGCAGGGCTTGCTGAAGTTCAGTAAAGAATTTAAGGGTTCGATCTGGCTGGAGATCATGCTGGTTAAAGGTGTGAACGACTCTCCTTCTCACATCAGAAAGCTAAAACAAGCCATCGCCAAGATAAAGCCTGAGAAAGTGCAGCTCAACACAGTTATCCGTCCTCCTGCTGAAAAGCACGCTCGTCATATAGGCCTGAAGGACCTTGAAAAAATAAGAAACATTCTTGGTGAGAACTGCGAAATCATCGCTGAATCCTCAAGGGAAGCGCAAATATCAAGCTCAGAAAATCTTGAAGCGGCGATACTTTCCCTGGTTCAAAGGAGGCCTGTGACTCTGGCAGATATCTCAGCTTCTTTAGGAAAGGGCAAGGAGAAAATTAAAAAATCTCTCGACGCTCTCCTTGCAGAGGGAAAGATTAAATCTGTCACCCACAAAGGCTCAAAATATTTTGAGCCAAAATGAAACATTAATTATAATTAGAGGTCAGCATGAAGGAAGTGAAGGACTTATCAAAAGAAGAGCTGATTGGACTGCTGGAAGATGCCTCAAAGAACTGGCTAACCCATGACGGCCTCTGGTTTCGAGCCGTTGAAGATAAATTCGGAATCGAGGCTGCCCTGGAGCTTGACAGGGAAGCCTGGGAAAAGTTCACTGTCATCGAAGCTAAAAGAATCATGGAAAGATTTGGAATTGAACCAGGAGGGGGAATCCCTGCCCTTGCTCAGGCTCTCAAATTCAGGCTTTATGCCCATATAAATGTCCAGGAAATTAAAGAAATAAGCGGCACGCACTGTGTCTTCCGTATGAAAAGTTGCCGGGTCCAGGAGGCAAGAAAAAGGCAGGGACTCTCTGATTTTCCATGCAAAACAGTGGGAATGGTTGAATACAGCGGTTTTGCTAAAACAATAGACCCTCGGATTAAGACAACCTGCTTGGTCTGCCCCCCTGATCCCCACCCTCCTGATGTCTGGTGCGCCTGGGAATTCCGTCTCGAACTTTAGCATCTATGAGCAGAGATAAAGCAGCACATTATGAAAAAAACTGGCGGCAGTACGATAAGTGGTATGATAATCATCAAGCCCTTTACCAAACAGAGTTAAAAGCTCTGGAGAAAGCAATGCCTTCTGGCATGGGTTTAGAGATAGGAGTGGGAACAGGAAGGTTCGCCTCTCCCCTATCTGTCCGGTATGGATTGGACCCCTCGTTCAATATGCTCAAACTTGCCAAGAAAAGAAATATCAATGTAATCCAGGGCGCTGGTGAAAACCTTCCGTTTAAAAATGAGTCTTTTCATTTTGTCCTAATTGTGTTTACAATAGAGCTTGTTGATGATCCCCCTCTTTTCTTGAAAGAAGCGGTAAGAACGTTAAAGAAGGACGGCGCATTAATCTTGGGCATTATGGACAGGGATAGTCAATGGGGAAAGTTTTATAAACAGAAAGCAGCTCAAGGCAAATCTTACAGTGACTTCAGTTTTTTAACTCCAGAAGAAGTTCTTGAGGTTTTTAAAAGCATCAACGTCGAATTCGAAGAGGCTTTCCAAACTCTCTTCCAGCCTCCTCCAGATATCAAAGACATAGAGCAACCTAAAAGAGGTTTTGGAAGAGGTGGATTTGTCGTGTTGAAAGCTGAAAAAATAGGTAACGCCTGAGATTTAGCGAAGAAAGAAATTATTTTCTTAATAAATAAGCATAATACAAGGAGTAAACATGTTTGATACTACCTATTTTCCCCAGGCAAAAAAGTTCTGGTACATGGGAAAATTTTATGAATGGGATCAGCCCAATATTCACGTCATGAGCCACGCTCTCCATTATGGTACCTCTGTCTTCGAGGGAATCCGGGCTTATAACACTCCTAAAGGGCCTGCAGTTTTTCGTCTGCCGGAGCACGTGGACAGGTTTTTTCATTCAGCTTCAACTTTATCTATGAAGGTACCCTACAGCAAACAGGAAATAACTGATGCGATTAAATCAATCGTAAAGGAAAACGAACTTGAATCCGCTTATATTCGCCCTCTCCTGTTCTACTCTTTTGGAAACTTAGGTCTTGTGCCAAAATTCTCTCCTGTGGAGTTAACAATAGGGGCCTGGGATTGGGGAGCCTACCTTGGGGAAAAAACGGAAAAAGGAGCTCATGTTTATATCGTTCCTTGGAAACGTGTCCATCGCTCCCAATTAAAAATGACCGCTAAACTCGGCGGAGCTTATGTGCAGTCAGCTATTTGCGGTATGGAAGCTCGTTCCCTTGGTTATGACGAGGCAGTTTTCCTTAACCTTGAAGGGAAAATAGCTGAAGGCCCCGGAGAGAACATTTTCATAGTAAAGGGAGGACTCCTCATAACAAACGATAAGACAGAATCCGTCCTTGAGGGAATCACTCGAGAGAGCGTACTCGAGATGGCCAAAGACCTCGGCATTGAAACCCGTGTCGGACCTATGACAAAGGAGGATTTCCTCCAGGCCGATGAGATCTTTTTTTCAGGAACTGCCGTCGAGATCGCGCCAATTATTCGTGTGGCAGACGGCTCGAACCCTGAAGAAGAGAAAAAAGAATACGTTATAGGATCTGGCAAGACCGGAGAAATAACTCAAAAATTAGCTAGGACGTACAAAGATGCAGTTAGTGGAAATATTAAAGAATACGAAAAGTGGCTGAGTTACGTCAACGCCTGATTCATCAAATCCACATCTTGGTTTTTCTGTAGGGATTTGATTCATCAAGCCCAAATGTGATTATTTTTTGTAGGGATCTGATTCATCAAACCTACATCTAATTGTTTTTTCTGTAGGGGTTTGATTCATCAAACCCACATTATTTATATAAAAAAATAATTTTTAAAAGTGGGGGCTTGATAAATCAAGCCCCTACANNCCCTACAAAATAATCAAGTCCTTGCTGGTCTTTCTGGAATTTAACTTGTATTTCTGGTATAACTTCTTTTCACAAAATTATTACTTATAAAAATCTAAAATCCTAAGTTTAAGAAGGAGGACAAAAAATGGTAAAATTTAGGCCTGCGTTCTTTTCCCTTTTCCTTCTCGTCGTTGTTCCTATCATGCTCCAGAGCTCTGGCATCTTGCCGTTTGACTACAGATTAGAGGAGCTTGAAAACGGACTGAAAGTCGTCTCCATCCCCCAACCTGACCAGCCTGAAGTTATCTCCTACTACACTATCGTCCGCTCCGGATCTCGCAATGAAATAGAACCTGGAAAATCCGGATTTGCCCACTTTTTCGAGCACATGATGTTTAAAGGCACTAAAAATGTCTCCATCGAGGAATACACCAATTTCATTATCCAGCTAGGAGCTGGCACAAACGGTTACACCACCGATGATTACACATGCTATTATGTTGTTTTTGCTGGAAGGGAAAACCTGGAAGAAGTTGTTAGGTTGCAAGCAGACAAGTTCATCAATCTCTACTACGACGAAGAGATGCTTAAAACCGAGGCTTCTGTTATCGAGGGCGAGTATTACGCGAGTGTTTCCAATCCATCGAGACGAATCTATGAGCTCCTGAGAGATACTGCTTTTGAAAAACACTCTTACAAACACACGACTCTCGGCTACCTTAGAGATATCATGGATATGCCCAATCAGTTTAAATACAGCAAGCTTTACAGAACACGCTTTTATGCTCCAGACAACGCCATTCTTCTCGTCGTGGGAGATTTTGACCATGATCAATTGATGAAATTGGTCCAAAAGCATTACGGAGGCTGGGAAAAGTCCAACTATGAATTAGTCACTCCAGAAGAGCCTCCCCAAACAAAAGCCAAAAGGGCCCATTATGATTTCCCCACAAGAACACTCCCCCGAATTGCCATAGGATTCCATGGACCAGCCTACTCAGAAGAAAAAATCGACAAAGCAGCCCTCGACCTTCTGGCTGAAATTGCCTTCTCTCGCTCTTCCTCCATTTATCAGAGATTGGTTATAGAGGAACAAAAATGCCTCTCACTTGATACCAGCTTCTACAACAGGCGTGACGCCCATCTTTTGATTTTTGACGCAGTTGTCAAGCAGGAAAAAGATCTTCCTTACGTGGAGAAAGAAATATTTAAAGAAATAGAAAAATTTAAGAAAGAGCCTGTATCAGAAGAACTGTTGTCCGACGTAAAGTCCAACCTGAAATATTCCTTTATCAATGATTTAGATACTACTGACCATATCGCTGGCGAACTCGCTTTCTATATCAATCTGGCAACAGATCCCGGCACTGTCAACAAGCTCTTTGACCTTTATGAAAAAGTGACACCTGAAGATATTCAGAATATGACAAAAAAATATTTCAAAAAAACAAACAGCACCGTTGCTACTTTAGCAGGAGGGAAAGCAAAATGAGAAAAAACATAAAATACTCCTTATTAGGAATTCTTTCTTTAGGTTTGGCCTTGACGATTGTCTCTTGTGCCATGAAAAATCCTGATAAGCTAGCTTCTGAACTCGTCCCGGTGGAAGGAAATCCCCTTGCAAGCTTTAGAGTTCTTCTCGATGTTGGCTCTGCCAACGACCCTGCGGGAAAAGAAGGGCTCTGCCAGCTCACCTTAAGCCTCCTTGCTGGTGGCGGAAGTAAAAGCCTGACTTTTAAAGAAATACAAAAGAAATTTTATCCGATGGCTGCATCAGTAGGGCTAAGGGTGGATAAAGAGATGTCAGTTTTCCGCGGAACTGTTCATGTGGATAACCTAGAAAAATACTATGACATCTTCAAAGGCATGCTTCTCGAGCCCGGGTTTCGAGAGGAAGATTTTAAAAGGATAAAAACCAACCAGCTGAATTTTCTGGAAAGAACCCTGGTCAGCAACCGGGATGAACAGTTTGGTAAAGAAATCTTAAACTTGATGATGTACGAAGGGCATCCTTACGGTCACCATCAATCTGGAACTGTGGAAACTCTAAAAAATCTGACCTTAGACGACATCAAAGCTTTTTACAAAGAGCAATTCGTGCAGGGCAATATCACAATTGGCCTCGCCGGAGGCTATCCTTCTGACTTTCCCGCCAAGGTCATGCAGGATTTCTCCTCTCTGCCTGAGGGACATACGACTCAGCTCAGTTTGCCCGAACAGCGGATGCCTTCCGGTCTTGAAATCGTCATCGCTGAAAAGAAGACACCTGCCACTGCCATGTCCATGGGATTTCCTGTCTCTATCTCGAAGGCTGATGATGATTATTTTGCCCTGTGGATTGCGGTTGCTCATTTTGGAGAACACAGACAGCATCTTTCCCTTCTTTTCCAGAAAATCAGGGAAGAGCGAGGACAAAACTACGGCGATTATGCCTATGCTGATCATTTCATCCAAGGAAGCAAAAAGTTTCCAGGGCAAAATTTCTGCCGCCAGCAGCAGTACTTCTCAATCTGGATCCGACCTCTGGCAAATTCAAACCGCCATTTTGTGTTGCGCCAAACCCTAAGAGAGCTCAAAAAACTTGTTGAGGAGGGAATCCCAGAAGAAAGATTTGAATTAGCCCGTACCTATCTCCTCAACTATACAAAGCTCTACGCTCAAACTCTATCGGAAATACTTGGCTGGAAGATAGACTCCAAGTACTACGGCTACAAAGACTTCCTGGCTGAAGTCCAGAGAAGGCTTCCCAGAATTACACACCAAGATGTCAACAGCGCCATCAAAAAATACTTGAATTTTGAGAATCTCTACATAGCCCTCATTACAGACGACGCCGAATCTTTGAAGAATGATATAATCGCCAACGCTCCCTCTCCTATCACCTACGCCAATCCTAACATGCCTGAGAAAATTCTTGAGGAAGATAAAATCATCCAAGTTTTCCCTCTTGACGTCAAACCAGAGAAAGTGACAATAGCTCCAGCTGCAGATTTCTTCCAGAAAGCGGGTGTTCCAAAGTCAAACTAAGACAGGGACAAAACGGACTTTTATTGAAAGTCCTTCAAGGTAAAGCAGGCTGGGTTTTTTGCAAGAATCGCAGCGCCAGCCCAGCACTTGAGAACTGAAGTTAGAAGCTGGGATATACCTTTTGAGATTTTTTTGTATTAGATTTCAATCTCTTTTTTGGCCTCATCCAATATATCTGTTCTAATCTCTCCCCCGCAATATTTTGTGATCAACCGGCTTAAATCCTCTGCAACTTCTGCTATTTCTTCTCTCGTCACAGGAGGAAGCGCTTCGATAACCAGAATGACATCTTTAGTCTCTTCTGTCATTTTTGTTTTATCACATTCCCTCCAGTTCCATCTTCGACACAGCACCTCTTTCCCATCTGTATAGACAACTTCTCCTTGTTTGGCCGTTTCACTCTCTGTAGAATTAAGGGCGATGAAAGACTCATCTCCAGCTGCAAACTTCAAGATAATATCTCCATCTACTTTTGCCATATCATCTCCCCCAGCAGGGATCATGTGCTTTAAAGAAATATAGTTGTAAAGATCAACGATCTTATTGATGTGTCTTAAGTCAAGCCCTTTCAAGACCATCCGGTAAAGGCTTTCAACCGAACTCTTGTATTTTTTAGGCTTGGCTCCAAAAGACGAATAAGCCTCTCTCCAGGAATTGACCTTTGGATTCTTAGAGAGTGTCTCAGTGTCATAGTTCTCTCTTATCTCCTTTTCTTTTTCTCGAATAAGCTGCATGATCTCATCGCTATGGCCAAGGTTACCGATACTTCTGGCAGTTACAACTCCTATTTTTAGCTCTGGAAACTTCTCAAAAATCTTAGTATCGATTTTAAGTTTCATCACTCATCTCCAGGAAGCCGCGAGCGAACCGAATCAAAACTAATCTCCAACTCTAAAGCAGACTGAAATATTACTTCAATACCTCTGCCGCCTTTGTTTTTATCAACTCCCATGCTTCTTTTACATGGCGTTCCTCTGTAGTCCTCGAGCCGATTGATAACCGAAGCACGTATTTTCCCCGTAAAGAAGTATGCGTTAAGAATACTTCTCCAGTCTGGTTAAGGCCCTCGAGCAGCCTTCTATTCAGATCATTGAGAGCTTCTTCATCCCGCCCATCATTCAGGCGAAAACAGACTAAACTCAAACTTACTGGCGCCATGAGCTCAAAATTTTCATGCTCTTCTACCCATCCTTTGAACTCCTGCGCTAAACGAATGTGCTCTCTTATTAACCTTTGAAGCCCCTCGACTCCGTAGGAGCGAATCACAAACCAAAGTTTAAGAGCCCGGAATCTTCTTCCCAGTTGGATGCCCCAATCTCGGAAATTTTTCACCTGGGCATCCAGCCCAGTCTTTAGATATTCGGGATGGATCTCGAACGTTCGGATCAAAACGCCTGGATCCTTGACAAAATAGGCCGAGCAGTCAAAATTCGTAAGCATCCATTTATGGGGATTAAAGACAAAAGAGTCCACGTACTCTGCTCCTTCAAGCATCGACCTTTTCTCAGGGAGTATAGCGGCTGTTCCAGCAAAAGCGGCATCAACATGAAGCCAGAGGTTATGACGGCGGCATATCTTGCCGATGGCTCCCAAAGGATCAATGGCCGTGGAGGATGTTGTTCCGAGAGTAGCAACGACACAGGCTGGCTGCAAACCATTTTTCTTATCCTTCTCCACAGCCTCTTCAAGCCCGGAAGGCATCATGGCGAAAGAATCGTCTGTGGGGATATAGCGGAGATTCTCCCTGCCGTAGCCAGCGATTTTCGCACCTTTTTCGATACTTGAATGAGTTTCTTCAGAAGCGTAGACGATCAGAGGCTTCTTCAGCCCCTCTTGATTCGCTCTAAAATCTGTAGCCTTTTCTCTGGCCGTAAGAAGAGCGACCAGAGTTGCGGTAGAGGCTGTATCCTGGATAACTCCCGCCATCCCTTCTGGAAGTCCCAGCATCTGGCGCAACCATTCCATTACTACCTCTTCAAGCTCTGCTGCAGCTGGCGAGGTTTGCCAGATCATGCATTGCGCACCGAGAGCTGCGGTCAGCAATTCGGCGAGAATGGAAGGAGGGCTGTTGGTGGCAGGAAAATAAGCATACCAGGAAGGATGCTGCCAGTGGGTTATTCCGGGCAGTATGATCTCTTTAAAGTCATGGAAAAGATTCTCCATGGGCTCCCCCCGAACCGGTGGTTCAGAAGGAAGTTTGTCCCGAATCTCACCAGGTTTAACCTGCGAGAGAACAGGAAACTTTTCAAGTTCAGCCATGTAATCAGCGACCCAGTCTACGAATTTATAACCATATTCCTTGAATAATTCCTTATCCATGATGTCACTCCTTTGCTTCAAAGAAGGAACTCTTTTTCACTCAATAATACCTTCTAAGTCATTCTAAAAAATATAATTCTGTTAGTCAAAAAGATCTGAAGAGGGGGATACTTTCTTCATTGCTCTTAAAATACTGCCAAAATTGCTTTAATTAGGGCAAAAAAGCGCTAAAAGACGGTCAAAATAACGGATTTTAAAAAATTAGAAAAAATATGTTGAAATTTGGTCATCATTTATGATATAATAAGATTTTATTTGGGGGGGCAAAAAAACAAATCAAAATATAGCCACTTTTCTGTCTGTCTTACCTTATAAAACCTAAAACATCTCCAGTTACCTTTAATCATGTATTCCCATGAAAATCACCAAAGCAGGTAGCTTTCAAACAAACTTGCAACTTTTTTTTGAGATTTAACGTATTTATATATGGAGAACAAAAATGAAGCAGATCGAAGAGAAAATCAACAGAACACCCCTCCTTGGTGCCCCTCCTTTTTTCAGGGAGTTTAAAATAAATCCCCTTATTTACTGATTTATCCCCTTAAGCAGGCTGCCATTTTTCTTATAAGAGAAAGGCAGCCTGCCCTCTTTTTAAAGACATAAGTATCAGACCTCATCACCCCTAAAATGGGGCCTGGCCCTAAAATGGCCTAAAATGGGGCCTGGCCCCATTTTGGCCCTATTTTCCCGCATTCTGTTATAAAGTCAGAAACTTCTTGACAAGCAGAGAAAAAGAATTTTTAATTAGGTTGCTGAAACAGTATTTCTTTGACAATCGAGATTCAGGTTTAAAGGAAAGGGAAGTCCGTGAAAAGCGGACGCAGCCCCCGCTACTGTAATCGGGTACGAATTCCAGATTATGCCACTGTCCTTGCCTAAAAGGACGGGAAGGCCTGGAAAGAGGATAACCCGAGAGTCAGGAAACCTCCTTTAAACTTCTGAAACCCATCTTCGGGAGGAAGGTAGGGTGGTTTTTTTTGCTTGCCCCTCCCCTGAAAAATAAAGCAAGCATATGTTTACATTTTCCGTGTCTATTTAACTGCGGGGGCAAAAAGCTTTGGAGGAATAGAAAATGATTAAAAAAATTCTTTTCTTTGCCCTTGCTTTAACAATCTTACCCTTCAGTGCTTTCTCTAAGGAAAAGTCAGAGGATGAAAAAGTCTCTACTTCCACAATCCAACATGAGATCGTCGTTACCGCCACCCGCCTCGAGACACCGGCCAAAGAGGTCGCAAGTTCTGTGACCGTTATCACAAGAGAGAGATTAGAGCAGTCAAAGAAGGCCACTGTCATCGAAGCCCTCCAGGAAGTTTTAGGAGTATCAGTCATCCAGAATGGCCCCCCCGGAGGAGTAGCCTCTGTTTTCCTCCGCGGAGCAAACTCTGAGCACACATTAATCCTTATGGACGGAGTTGAGCTCAACGATCCTATCTCACCTTCCCGTTCCTTTGACCTCGCCCACCTTACTCTTGATAACGTCGAACGCATAGAAATTCTCCGTGGCCCCCAGAGCACCCTCTACGGCTCTGATGCTCTAGGGGGAGTGGTGAACATCATTACCAAAAAAAGGACGGGAAAACCCAAATTTTCTCTTTCCAGCGTTGGCGGCTCTTACGGGACGATCATTACCAGTGGGGAAATAGGCGGCAGCACTGAGACAATCCATTATTCGCTCGGAACATCTTATTTTCGAAGCGAAGGCTTCTCTGCTGCCGGCGCCAATTATGAAGGAAACGAGGAAAAAGATGGTTACCGGAATCTCTCATTATGGGGGAGATTAGGATTTCGCCTTTTTGATAATTTCGATGTTGATCTCATCGTCCGAACGCTGAACACTCAAATCGATGTTGATAACTTCGGAGGTGCCAAAGGTGATGACCCGAACAACGTGCAGGATTACGATGCTCTATTCATCAAGACTCAGCTCCGCAATCTCATGTTAAATAACCGCTGGGAACTGAAATTAGGATTATCTGTTGTAGATTATGATCGC
>JABAOF010008565.1_pt3 | contig 18467 bp, 13 predicted proteins | sample 7062171 | NCBI WGS metagenome assembly JABAOF01 (sample SAMN14538628, study PRJNA623070) | marine sediment metagenome | biome: marine biome [ENVO:00000428]; feature: marine pelagic biome [ENVO:01000023]; material: deep marine sediment [ENVO:00002113] | place: India: Gulf of Khambhat ...
TTGGTTCAGGTAAGGAAACCTTTAGATGGCGCGAATGCGCCTTCTGCGGCTGCCCTCGCCGAGGGCATTGAACTAATTTGCCAAATGTGGTATAAAAGGAGGTATAAAAAATCGTTAAAAAAGAAAATGAAAAAGCAAGGCATTTTAAATACAGCATCATTAAAAGAGCAGGTTTACGAATACTTGAGGCAAGAGATACGCAAACGCAGCCTGGCCCCCGGGTCAGCCATTAACATGGATGCCACCAGTAGAAAACTGGGAATCAGTAAGACACCACTGCGAGATGCGCTGATTCAACTGGAAATGGAAGGATTTGTCACCATCTTTCCCCGCAAAGGCATATATGTTAACGGTCTGACACTTCAAGAGATTAAAGAGTATTACCAGGTGATCGGGGCACTGGAAAGTTCAGCGCTCAGTGTTTCTTTTTCCAGGTTTAAACCGTCCCATATCGACAGAATGAAAAAACTCATCCAGGAAATGAAAGCTGCTATTGAAAAGAATAATTTCAATCTTTTTTATAAGAAAAACCTGGCGTTTCATAATGTTTACATTGATTTATGCGGCAACCAATGGTTAATTCAAATTGTCAATACCCTCAAGAAACGGTTGTATGATTTTGTTCCCCAGGAGAAATGGATTAAAGAGTGGGAGCAGTCTTCGATAAAGGAGCATGCTCTATTAGTGGAAGCCATTGAGAAAGGTGACCTCCAGGCAGCCACGTCTGCGATTCACGATGTGCACTGGTCTTTTGAGGTACAGGAGAAATTTATCCGCAGATATTACTTTGATAGTTAAATTTGATGAAAAATGGTGATTTAATGAAACCTGCGATTGATTTTGGTAAAATCGAGTATTTCTTGCCTGGCAACATTTTCCTCCCGAATTGTGGAACCAATTGTGCCGACAGTGTCGGCAAAATTTGCCTGCAAATAGGAAAAGTGGAATTGCCGGGGATGCTTTTTTATTCCTTTAGATCAAACAAATCCATGAAAAATTTCACGTCCTTTCCCGGGGGCAAACCCTCCCTTAATTGAAGATAACATCCAGGACACGCCGTTACCACCGTGTCCACTCCCAATTCCTTTAATTTCTCCTCTTTCCGCTTCAGTATTTTTTTCGAGGTGGCAGGAAAACCCACAGAAAATATACCACCAAACCCACAACATAACGCAGATGAATCATCGACAAAATCCTCACCCAATTGCTTCATAAAATGCCGGGGCGCCTCCGCAATACCCAACGACTTGAAATGATGACAGGGATCATGCCAGGTGATTTTTCCTCTGTTTCCGTCACCACGTTTGAATTGATCCACCTCTACAGGAGCCTCTTTAATATATTTGTAAAAAAACTCCGTTAATTCATATATTTCAATGGGCTTATCCCTGTCTCCAAAATCATAGTAGTTTCTAAAGGTCATCACCCCCGTACCGCACGGCACCACCAGGTACCTGAACCGGTACTGCGAAAATAATACTTTATTCTTCCGCCTCAAAGAAAAGAATTTATTTTTCCATCCCTGGGAAATATACGGGAAACCACAACACACCAACCCCCCGGGAATAACCACCGAAAACCCCTTCTCCTTGAGAAAATTTACCGTTTTCTCAATAATCCCCGGATAAAAATAGGTAAGCACACATCCAGGGAAAAAAAGGATATCATAATACTCCTGCTCAGGCTTTTTAGTAAATAATTTTTTAATGTTTGCTCTTGCTTTTATCCTGGCTGGAATCGTTAATTTTTTCTTTAACGGCGTTTTAGCCAGGATGTCCACAATACCAATAAATTTCTTGAAAATAACAGACTGGTAAAAATAAAGTATGATTTTTTTTAAGAAAGGAATTTTTTTGCCCCTGGCAGCAGTACCCCTGTAATCAATCATCATGTCCACGAATTCAACACCTTTGGTACAGATGTGCTCACAACTCCCGCAAAGCATACATTGATAGATAAATCGCTTATTCAACCGATTCGGCTTCAACCTGCCGTCCATTAAAGATTTGATCAAGTTCACCTTGCCCCTGGGTGCAGTAGGCTCCATCAACTCCGCATTGTAAACCGGACAGGTAAACAAACACGTCCCACAATCAGAACAAACCGCCGCTATTTCATTGATATCCTTTTTAACCATGTTTATTTCAATGCCTTCGGCGACCAGGGGGCTCTTTTGAAAAACCGCCCCCTGGACCCCCGTAAAACTTTTGTTTAAAGTGCTTCAGTCATTCCGGGTTTCCGCATCAAGGTGGTATATCCCTAACAATGGTTTCTAATTCCTTTTTTATTTTATCCATTACCACATCCCAGGAATAATAGGTTTTTACATACCAGTACCCCTTTAATCCCATTTCTTTTCTCATTTTCCGGTTGTCGTAAAGCGCATAAAAATGGTGAAGCAGTTGATCAATGTTATCGTAAGCAAACCCACCGCCGGAAAGTTCAACATGTTCACATAACACATGAGACTTTTTGTTTACCAAAACCGGGGTTTTCTGGGAAAAAGATTCCAACGTCGTGATGGAAAGACTTTCCAGCGGTGACGGCTGAATAGAAAGCATGGCTCCCTTAAAAGCAGAAAGCTTCTCTTCTTCCGATACAAAACCCACGTATTTTATTCCTTCAATGTCAGGAATATCCATCAGTTTCTTACCCATCAGCACCAAATCCACCAGCCGCTTCTTTTTCATTTCCCCATAAGCCTCAAATACCGGCTCCAACCCCTTACCCCGTTCAATCCTTCCAGCATAAAGAATATAAGGCGCATATTGAAGATAATTCCGCTTGAACAACCGGTCATCGATGTTTTCTTTGATGTTCGTACCGGTCCGGATAAGTACTTGCCGGTTAGAAGGTTGAAACATCTTGACAACAAAATCCATTTCAGCACCGGTAAGAAAAAAAAGAGCATCGGGACGCCTGAATACATCTTTCATCAGGTTTAGATAAATAGGAGGTTCATCATGAGCCGTAGGAAATAGTACCACAGGTTTTTCAACCTTTTTCAATCCTTCGATAGTAGGATAATAGAGATATGTGAAGAATAAAAAGACATCGATGTCTTGCTGTGCCTCGCCAATACCTTCGATCAAATCCGGCGAATAAGGACCCTGCCGATGAATCCACTCCATTTCATCCCTATGATCCTCCTGACTGAAAAAAACATCGCTGTATTTATTGAAACGTTCGATATCTCTCTCTTGCATTACCGGGAATCGTTTGATGTTCACACCTTTGAGTATAGAGTCCCCGGGTTTATATTCGTTTTTCCAGGTAATGTAATCCCTGGCCGTGGTGGTAAAAACCATTACATCAAACCCGGAAGCATTAAGGCGCTCTGCAATGTCCCGGGCCAGGGTTTCAGCACCCCCCACCACTTCTTTACCATACCGCTGAACAACAATGCCAACTTTAATCATACCCATGCTTATATGTCCGTCAACAAAGCCAATAATTTTTCCGGTTCCGAGTCTTTTTTGTATTTTTCAATGCGCCGGGCCTGGAGTTTTTTTAATTTTGTTTTTAATTGCTCGTCATAAAAGACCTGCTCCACCAGACCAGCCACCACGTCGTATTTTTTCTCTTTAAACAGAATACCCGCGTCCCCCAGGGTTTCGGAAACCGCACCGGTATCATAGGCCACCACCGGGATTTGAAAATAACTGCTTTCAATCAGCGGCAAACAGAAACCTTCGTGTTCACTCATAGAGAGAAACACATCTCCCAGCCGGTACACCGCCAGCAGTTCGTCAAATGGAATATGGCCGGTAAATACGATATCCTCAGAAGAAAGGTAAAACCGGCCGGCCAGGTTTTGCACCGCATAAAAATACCTGGGCAGGGTGTTGATGTTACCGGCAACCATCAACCGAATAGAAGGGGATAAATATTTTTTATAGAAAAAAAGCACCTTTATTAAATCTTCGATTTTTTTGTTAGGGGTGATACGCCCCACAAAAATAATATTCTTTCGCTCGTCTTTAAATAAATTGTAATAGGCTTCACTGTAAGGAGCGTTGTAATCTTCCAGGTTGACCATTAACGGAGAAACGTTGACATTTTTAAAATTCAAGGTTCGCAGTTCGCTGGCATTGTACGTGGAATCCGCAATGGAAAGATCGAAACAACCGGGTAAGCGTTCCAGGTGTTTTCTGCCTTCATGGGTGAAATACACCAGTTGATCGGAAAAATCAACAAAAAAATGTGAAGGGGTGATATTGTGGTATATCATGGCTTTTTTGCCTTTGGTATTTAAAAAGAAATCAGTCAATTCCGAAGGGATGGCAAAATGGAGGATTTTCAAGGACTCCGGGGTGGGGTTATCTTTGTAATCGTTAAAGAACGCGGCCCGGTCTTTCAAGCATTCATCAATAGTCAATGCGATAATGCGGCTTTCGATTCCTTTTTCTGCCAGGAACCGGTGAAAGCTCAGGGTAGAATTTCCAATGGCGTCACCGTAGTGGAACGCGGGTAAAAATTGTTCAATAATCATGCCCTATACCTCGTTTCCGATACTGGAAGATTCTCAAATGGTGAAGTTGAATGATATCATTAAAAAGCAGTTTTTTCAACACGAATTAGTAAACCACAGGCAATTCTAATTTTGACTCCGGAGTAATGGAGTGTTAGGTGAAAAGAATAATATAACCTGTCATTAGTCATTGGTCATCTAACCTTCTAACCTTCTTACTGTCTGCCCTCTGACTTTCTGATTTTCTTTTTTCGCGTTTCTTCGCGTGCCTTCGCGGCTAACTACTCCAAATTCATAATTAATCTATTGACATTTCAGCGGATTTTTATTAAACTTTATCCGTTCTTAAAGTTGTAAAAAACGATTTTGGGAGCAGTGGATACCATGATACGGGGAATGAAGATTTTCTTATTTACAGCAGCAGTTCTCTTTATTAACGCCCTCCTCTTTTTTCAAGCTTTCTCTGCTTTTTCAAAATGGTCATTGGAAAACAGACGTTTTTCGGTTTCTGCTATCTATGATTTACCCATTGATTCTATAAAATCTTTTAAGCTGCCGGGGGAAGAGACAGATTCTCTTATCGGTCGGGTTTCTGAACATCCTTCATATATGGAGTCGAGTCTTTTATATATTTTTTCTCCACCTCACAATCCCCATGGGAAAGTTAGTTTTTTGAAGGAATTGAAAATTCCAAGGCACAGGTTTTTTTCATCATTCCATAAAATTGACAACTGTAACAATGGTGAGCCGGTTTTTTCGTTGCTCGGGGTTGAAGATAAAAAGGTTGTTTTAGAACTGAAGGACATATATGGCAACACACATAAAAGCACAAAACTGGAAGATTTATCGATACTTCCTCCAGCAGATAATATGGAAGTAGGAATCATAGCAATAGAAGATATCGATGCTGATGGCCGTAAAGATATGTTGTGGCGTATAAGCGGGGAACATGCCGGGCTGCCTAGGGGGATTGCCGTATATGACCCGCTATCAGGTAAAAAGAAATGGGAGTTTCTTTTTGGACCTGCTCCCTTTAGGACGATTGTAAAGGATATCGATCGCGACGGGGAAAAAGAAATTATTTTTTCAGCATGGGCACCTCATAATGGTTTTTCCTGTAATGGTATGGATGATGATCATAGTTACGTGGGGGTCCTTGATTGCCGGGGTACCCAGTTGTGGTGCTTTGAGGTTGGTTGGTTTTTTACAAATGCATATCTGGCTGTTGAGGATTTGAATCATGATGGAAAATTCGAGATTATAACATCTCGTCGTTGTCACAGGACAATAAAACCTGATCCCGGTCAAATCCGGGTTTACGATGCATTGTCCGGGGAAGATATTCATACCTCTAACTATCCAGGATTATCCTTTAACGACCTTTATGTAATCAATATGGACAATGACCCTCACCTGGAAATTATCGCCAGCGATACGCAAGGTGGATTAAGGATATGGGGCCGCAATTTTAAAGTATGTAAAGAATATAGAGAAAACAAAGATATTAGAATACTTGGGGTAGAAAAAATTAATGAGAATTCCTTTCCTCTCATTTTTACCTGGTACGCATACAATACACTTCGCATTTTTGATCATCGATTGCGCATTATTTTCAATTATCAATTTTATCAAATCCCAAAAGAAATAAAATATCCAGACCCAATTGTCCCAGTAAACGATGGGAAAAACAATTCGTTTGTTTTGACCCTGGATCAAACCTATTTGATCTCTCCCAAACAAGCTATCCTATTCCAGGATTTCCTAAAACTGTTTCGTTCTCCTTTTTTATTCTATTTCCTGGGAATTATTGTTTTTAATGGTTTTGTATACATCGGCTGGAGGCAGACAAGAAAATCAAGGTTACGCTCTCTTGAGTTACTGCGGGATGGAACGAAAACCAAACCCGAATGGACATTGACAACCCAGGAAGTCCTGCACAAAATGAAATCCCCCCTGACCGCCATCCTCTGGGAAACCGAAAAAATCGACGGCTTGCTGGAAAAAAAGCGCCAGTCCAAAACACTTTTGTCAAAGCTAAAGAAGATTAATGAAGCCATCCTTGCCGATGTTAATGCGTTGAAAATCATGAACAGTTTCCTGATGAAATATTTGCAGGTTCAAATCCCGCGGCTCCAGGAAATTGAAATCACAAAGATAATCAAAGAATCGCTAGACAATTACCGAAATACCTTTGGCAATATATTTACTTTTACATGCAGTTTTCCCCCATCGCTGCCAACTTTCCTGGCAGACGAAGAGCAGTTAAAAGAGGCCCTTGCCATTATCATCGATAACGCCATCGATGCCATGCCCGCCGGTGGAACCATTTCCATAACTGCTGCATATTATAAAATGCTGCCGCATAAGAGACAGAAAAACGTCATTTGTATAGAGATCGAAGATAACGGCTGTGGAATCACTGAAGATAAGCTGGACAAAATTTTTGATCTTCATTATACCACCAAAAAAGAAGGAACCGGCATCGGCCTGGCGATTGCCAAAAGGATTGTCGAATCCCACGACGGATGGATCGAAGTGGAAAGTAAGGAGAAAATTGGAACAAAACTTGCTTTATATTTTCCGGTAAAGAATTTACCATAGGAGGTTGTCCGAGAATAGTAAAAACCATCGAAATATTGGAAAAGGGCGAATACAAGATTCGCCCCTACAAAGGCTTCCGGGATTCATGTAGGGATTCGGCCGGCATTTTGTGTTCACCCGGCATTTTCGGACAGCCTACTGGATTTAAAATAAAATTAATAGGATGATGTTCAATGAAAAAAAAGAACAAAAGCAATGTGCTGGTAGTGGATGATGATATGCGTTTGCTTTCCACGCTTTCATCCATATTAAAAGATAACGGTTACCGGGTTTTTACTGCTGAAAACGGTCAAAAAGCTCAAGAAGCTCTTAGCGATTCGCCTGTTGATGCCATAATCCTGGACCTGGTACTTCCTGATGCAGATGGTATTGACCTTTTGAAAAAATTTCACCAGGAAAAACCGCTTATCCCGGTAATTATGCTCACCGCCCACGGTACTATTTCCAAAGCTGTGAAAGCTACCAGGCTGGGGGCCTTTGATTTTTTTGAAAAGCCTGTTGAATCGAAAAAAATCCTGATTACCCTGGAAAATGCCCTGAAAAGTTCAAGGCTGGAAAGAGAGAAAACATTCCTGATCCAGGATGCCCTGCAGCGTTACCAGATGGTGGGGATATCATCTAAAATGAAAAACCTTTTTGAAATGATCGAGAAGGTAGCTGACACGGATTCGCGGATATTGATTACCGGTGACAGCGGCACAGGAAAGGAATTGGTAGCCCAGGCCATTCACCTGCACAGCGAAAGGGCAGGGAATCCAATGATTACCGTCAATTGCTCGGCTATCCCTGAAGACCTCCTGGAATCGGAACTATTCGGCCATGAAAAAGGCTCTTTTACCGGCGCTTTACGGCAGCAAAAAGGAAAATTTGAACTGGCCTCCAGCGGCACACTTTTCCTGGATGAAATCGGGGATTTGGGGCTGCGAATTCAACCCAAGATTTTAAGGGCCATTGAAAATGGAGAAATTCAGCGGCTCGGCGGGGATGATTACATCAAAGTGGATGTGCGCATAATCGCCGCCACCAACCAGGACCTGAAGTCGGCTGTGCGGCGGAAGGAGTTCCGGGAAGACCTCTTTTATCGATTAAGCGTGATTAACATCCATGTTCCTTCTTTGCGGGAAAGGAAGGAAGATATTCCCCTCCTGGCGGATTATTTTTTGGATGAGCTCTGCCGGACACGTAAGCGGCCGGCTATGCAGTTAGCACCTGCGGCCATTGAAAAATTGGTTGAATATCCATGGCCGGGGAATGTCCGCGAACTCCGCAACCTGGTGGAAAAAATAGCTGTGCTTTCTGGTTCTGAACTTGTATCCGGTGAAGAAATGGAAATGTATTTAGAGGAAAGCCCTATCATTCAGAATCCAAAAGAAAACAACTCAGGGGGAAGGGCAGAAGAAGAAACGCTGTCTCAAATCCTGAAAAAAAAGGAAAAAGAGGCCATTGAAGCCAGGCTCCTGGCTTTTGGCTGGAATTATGAAAAAGCTGCCGAAGAGTTGGGCATATCGCGTTCTACCTTATTCAGTAAAATCAAGGAACACGGGATCAAGCGTAATATATTATAAATCCTTTCACCACCCCGTCCGAAAATCCGGACTTCAGTCCGAAGTTGCGGACTGATTCACCTTTTTCCCTGTTCCTTTATCATGTTGGCAATTTCGTTTAATTTTTTCTGTTGACTTTTTTCTCTTTAAGTCATATATTTATAACCGGAGTTTCAAGATTATGAAACATAAAGGAAAACTTGAATTGCCGCTGGCAAGTATTGCAGAATTTTGTAAGCATTGGAAAGTCAAAGAATTTTCTATTTTTGGTTCCATATTACGGAAGGATTTTGGACCTGGCAGCGATGTAGATGTATTGTTGAGCTTCCAGGAGGATGCACCATGGGGATTATTTGAATTTGTGGATATGAAAGAAGAGTTGAAAAAGATTTTCGGTCGTGAAGTTGATATTGTCGAAAAAGAAGGAATTAGAAACCCGTTTCGAAGACACGAAATCCTTCGATCCCGTGAGGTGATTTATGCAGCCTGAGGATAAAGATTCTGCATACCTATGGGATATGCTTGATGCTGCACAAACAGCGGCTCAATTCACTCCTGGTATTACCATTGAGGAATATCTAAAAGATCGCAAAATACAGTTGGCAATCGAGCGTTTGCTTGAAATCATCGGCGAAGCAGCAAATAGAGTATCCACCGATTTTCAAAAGAATCATCCGGAGATTCCCTGGAGAAAAATTGTCGGACAAAGAAACGTTATCACACATGAATATGGAGAAATAAAGCAGGAACGTATTTGGACCGTGGTGTCCACAAATATCCCGGAATTGATTGAAAAACTCGAACCCCTGGTTAAGTCAATCCAGCAGGAAAAAGAGATCCATACATCTGAAGGATCAGATATCGAGTCCACAAAACAAGAAGATGATAAAGATGATGAATGATTTTCCTTTTAAAACTCTGCGTCCTCTTTGTCCTCTGTGGCTAAAAATAACCTTTTTGCCTGGCCTCTCATCCTTTTTCAGTAGATAACGGGTCATGGATGATGAGACGGATATTCTTTTTTAATAGCTGACTATAAACGGATTATAGACGTCTATTCTTTTTTAATAGACGACTATACAGGGATGCATAGACGACTATATAAGGTCGTATAGACCACCAATCTTTTTTAATAGCTGGTAACATTTAATCTGATGATACCTCCCCTCAGGCAATTCATCTGTTGGGTTTGATGAATCAAACCCCTACTATCAAATTTATATCCCTTTTTTCTTCGCGCCCCTTCGCGTTCTTTGCGGCTTATTTTCATAGGAGGCAATAATTTTATACTGTCCGAAAGTCCGGACTTCAGTCCGAATCTTCGGACTGATTCCATTTTAATCGATTTCCAAGGATCATTTTATAATCGAATTTTTCAAAGTTTTAACTATTGGCACGAAAAATGCCTTTCCTATCTGGAGAAAAAAAATGAAAAAGATAATTTAGACTTTCATTACAAAGGAGGAGAAAAAATGAGAAGAAAATTTTGGACTTTCATTAGAATAGGAGAGAACATGAAAAAAGGAATTATCTTATTTATATTTGCGTTTATACTTTTCCAATTTTCAGGGTTTATCCACGGCGCAATACCGGCTTCAGAGCGCGCTGCATTAATTGCATTGTATAACAGCACCAATGGGGACAATTGGATAAATAATAGTGGGTGGAAAACTCCACCTTTGCATACCGATGGGTTTGCTATGCCAGGGACAGAAGGAAGTTGGTTTGGGGTTTATCTAGGAGATAATGTGATAAATCTTGAATTGCCCTGGAACCAACTAAGCGGCATCATACCTCCTGAATTAGGCAATCTCAGCAATTTGAGATATCTTATACTGCACAATAACCAACTGAGCGGTTGCATTCCTCCTGAATTAAGCAATCTTAATAATTTGAAAGCACTTCAGCTAAACGCCAACCAACTAAGCGGCAGCATTCCTTATAATTTGGGCGCTCTCAGTAATTTGGAGGTTCTTTACCTATCCGAAAACCAATTAAGCGGCAGCATCCCTTATCAATTAAGCAATCTCAGTAAATTGCGTTCTCTTCACCTGTACGTCAACCAACTAAGCGGCAGTATACCTTATACATTAGGCACTCTCAGTAATTTGGAGGTTCTTTACCTATCCGAAAACCAACTAAGCGGCAGCATCCCTTATCAACTAGGCAATCTCAGTAATTTGGGGCACCTTACCCTGGGCAATAATCAATTGAGCGGCAGTATTCCATCTCAATTAGGCAATCTCAGTAATTTGAATACTCTTTACTTGAACCGAAACCAACTGAGCGGCAGCATCCCTTCTCAATTAGGAAATCTCAGCAAGTTGCAAAGCCTTTACCTGGATCATAACAAACTGAATGGTAGTATCCCTTCAAGTCTTACAAATTTAATAGCAATAACTCTATTAGATGTTGGCTATAACTGTCTTTATGCAACGGACCCAACACTTAGAGCATGGCTTGACAGCCATGACCCAGATTGGGAAGCCCATCAAGATGAATGTGGTGGTGGAACTACCCCTACAGTAACGACCAATTCGGTGTCTTCAATCACATCGAACAGTGCAGTATGTGGTGGTAACGTCGCATCGGATGGAGGGTCCACTGTAACAGCCAGGGGAGTCTGTTGGAGTACTTCATCAAATCCTACCACCAGTAACTCCAAAACCACTGATGGAACCGGCACGGGAAGTTTTACCAGCTACATATATGGGTTGAATCCAGGTACAACATATTATGTTAGGGCTTATGCCACAAACAGCAACGGAACCTCATATGGCTCGAACGTGAGTTTTACAACAAATCCGGCAACCACTACCACGCCGATAGTGACGACCAACTCTGTATCTTCAATTACTTCAACAAGTGCCGTTTGCGGTGGTAATGTCATCTCGGACGGAGGCTCCACTGTAACAGCCAGGGGAGTCTGTTGGAGTACTTCACCAAATCCTACCACCAGTAACTCCAAAACCAATGATGGAAGTGGCACCGGAAGTTTTACCAGCTATATATATGGGTTGAATCCAGGTACAACCTATTATGTCAGGGCCTATGCTACAAACAGTAATGGAACCTCATATGGCTCGAACATGATTTTTACTACGAATCCGGCATCCACCCCAATAGCCGACTTCTATGGCATTCCAACCTCGGGTAACGCACCATTAGCCGTACAGTTTTACGATCAATCTCAACCCGGCGAAGGTGCGTCCATTACAATTTGGTACTGGGATTTTGGTGACGGGACCACAGCCTTAGTGAAGAATCCCACACATACCTACAATAATCCGGGTATTTATGATGTAAAGTTGACGGTTCAAGATTCCAGCGGTTACGAGGATTCCGAAACCAAAAACGATTACATTATTGTCACCAGTTCAAGCTCAACCCCAACCGCCGACTTTTACGGCATTCCCACCTCCGGCAGCGTTCCACTGACTGTACAATTCTATGATCAATCCATAGCCGGTTCCGGTGCCACCATTACCAATTGGGAATGGGAATTTGGGGACGGCAGCACCAGTTTCCATAAAAATCCAACACATACTTTTACTTCAGAAGGTACATATAACGTCAAGTTGTCAGTGACAAATTCTTTTGGAAATAGTAACTCCATAACCAAAAAGAATTATGTTAAAGCGTGCGACAACTGTTCGTTGTATCGTCTCCCATTCCCAAATGGTATTAATATGAAGATCACTAATGGTTATGGTATAGATTACCATATAAACAAGGATTATTATTGTGTTGATTTCAACCTGACAGGGGAATCTGATTCGGGTATTCCTGTATTAGCGGTAGCGGATGGAATAGTAACATATGCCAAATGGAATACAGGCGGATACGGATTCAGAGTTGTTGTTGACCATGGAAATGGAATCACCTCGAATTATTCTCATGGGGCATCGATCAATGTTAGAGAAGGTGAATTTGTCAAACAGGGGCAGGAGCTCATGGTAATATGGGATACAGGTTTATCTTATGGTGATCATCTCCATTTTGGAATGCGCGAAGATGGCGAAAGTATGCCGCTGCCTCAGTTTTCAGGCTGTACAAACGGGTGTTCATTCAATCCAATAGAAGCAAATGGCTATACTTCTGATAATGTAGTGAACAATCCTGGCAAGATTATCGAAGAAAGTCAGGCGGATATTTCAGGTAGTTTCGATGGAAATGAACCTTATTACGGGCATGATCGTAAATACAGTTGGAAATATGCTAAAGAAGGAACATCAACCATTACCCTAACATATAGGCCACAATTTTCAAATAAAGTTACGTGTGATATTTTTGTTTATATTCCACCTTATAATGCCACGACTACCGCAGCCAAATACAAAGTCAATCATGTTGGCGGAAGTGAAACATTCACAGTGAATCAATTGAATGTACCTGCAGATCCAAGTAAACCAAATAACTGGGTTCGCCTGGGAAATAAAACGTTTGAATTTGGTACTGGCTCTTATTATTATGTGCAGGTTGGAAACGGAGTGGATACTTTTAAGAAAGATGACAAAGTGGGATTTGATGCGGTTTATTTTAAAATCAATGAAAGCGGTGGAGGAGGCGGCGGTTCTACAGGCACGCCTAAAATCGGCTTGAATCGGACTACGTTTAATTTTGGAGCTATTGCCTCAGGACCTACCTCAGATAATGACACGCTCTTTATCAATAACACCGGGAAAGGAACTCTCAGATGGACTGCCGCCAGCAATGCGACCTGGCTTAATATATCTCCAAAGTCAGGTACCAATTCCGGCACCATTAACATCTCAGTCAATTCTTCCGGATTGTCTGCCGGCACCTATAACGGAAAAATTACCATCTCGGATGCCAATGCCAGTAATTCACCCCGGACTGTATCTGTAAATTTGAAAGTCCATCGCTGGGGATTGACCGGTTCTCCATTCGGTGATTTTGCCACTCCTACTGACTATTCTACTGTAAGAAGCAGCATACCTGTAACAGGTTGGGCGCTGGATGATGTTGGAATTGAGAGTGTAAAAATATATAATGGAAGCAACTATATTGGAGATGCCGTTTTTGTGGAAGGAGCACGTCCGGATATAGAACAGGCTTATCCGGGGTACCCGATGAATTCGAAAGCAGGCTGGGGATATATGATGTTGACAAATTTCTTGCCCAATGGGGGAAACGGCCAATATGTCATTTATGCCAGAACCACGGATAAAGAAGGAAATTCGGTTACATTAGGCAGTAAAACAATATATTGCGATAATGGTAATGCGTTCAAACCTTTTGGGGCCATCGATACACCCAACCAGGGAGGCGCTGCCTCAGGCAGAAGCTTTATAAATTGGGGGTGGGTATTAACCCCGCGGCCCAATTATATCCCCACAGACGGTTCAACAATTAAAGTCTATATAGACGGGGTAAACATCGGTCATCCCCTCTACAATATCTACAGGGCGGATATTGCCAATTTATTCCCCGGATATTCCAACAGTTATGGAGCCATCGGTTACTTTTACCTGGATACCACTGCCTATAAAAATGGTGTGCATACCATCCAGTGGGTAGCAACAGATAACGCTGGAAACACAGACGGTATTGGAAGCCGGTATTTTATTATTCAAAATTCAGGCAACAATGGCCGGCAGTCACTAAGTACTGCCCAGTGGACATCGGTAAATGAATCTGTTGACAAAAGAGTGTCCTCGATTCCTGCTGATAATTTTGGGCCGGTGATAATAGGGAAAGGCTGTAATTGGGATACAATGCCACAGGAAATTTATCCTGATGAGAAAGGTGATATCCATATCGAAATCAGGGAATTGGAACGGGTAGAGATAGATTTGGGCTGTCCACAATGGAGAGGTTATCATGTAATTGAGGACCAATTGAGGCCGCTGCCTGTGGGTTCAACTTTAGATACAGAAAGAGGGATTTTCTACTGGCAGCCGGGACCCGGATTTATAGGGCAATATCAATTGGTCTTCATCAGTAGAGAAGAAGAGAATGGAGAGTTAACGAAAAAGACCATTAAAATAAGTATCATGCCTAAATTTAGAGAATAAGGTTCACAAAAAGAAGAAAAAGAGAAAAGTGCTTTGAATTTAAGACTATAAAATAAAAAGGAGGATAAAAAATGAACATGAAAACAAGATTCATTATTGTCTTGTCAATTCTTTTCATGGTTTCTTCAGCTTTTGCTGGGGAGAAGGAATTTGGAAAGGGGCAACTTTTTTTAACGCCTCAGTTTGCCTATTATTCCTATGCACCTAATTTTGGTGTCAGTCTGGAATATGGGTTAACAGGAAATATCGGGATAGGCGGCAGTTTGATGCTTGCATTCTGGAGTGATGAAGCGTTTGACATCAAGATTTCAGAGTCTTTAATTACCCCATCCTTTGACGTCTATTATCATTTTACAAAAGTAGAAGTAGAAAAACTCGATCTCTTTGCCGGTTTAAGTGTAGGATATTCAATCTATTCCTATTCATTTGATATTGGAGGAATTGAATGGAGTGATGCGGGTTCTTCCGGTATTTATCTAAGTCCTGTTTTTGGTGCCAGGTACTATCTTACGCCGAAGCTTTCAATATCTCTGAGGTCCCATTATTCAGCCCTGGGAGATTGGTCTGGTGTGGGCGGCGAATTGGGCTTAACTTTCAGGTTAAGTAAATAAATGTTTAAACGAGGAGGTGAAATATGAAGATAAAAAATGTAATTTACCTGATTTTGATATCTTTATTAGTATCACAGTTTATCGGATGTATCGCAGCAGCCGCATATGAGGCAGCAGTGTTGGGAGGTTTAGCCAAAGGTGCCATTGATAGTGCAGAGAAATCAAGTATAGACGCAGCAGTATCCCCAGGGGTCACAAAGGACCGATTAAATCAAATAAAGCGGGTAGCATTTATCTTTAGCGAGGATAATCAAAAAGAGAACGTGATGGTTACTGGCGGATTAACAGATATTATGTCAGACAACCTGACTATTGAAATGATGAGATTTGGATATGAATGTATAGAGAGGCAAAAACTTAGAAAAGCCCTGGAGGATCAGGGGGTTCAGATTACAGGGGAAATTGATTTAAACAATGCTTTAAAGGCTGGAAAGTTTATAAACGTTCACGCGATAATTACCGGAACTGTTAGAGCTTCTTCTTCAATTAAATCAGGGTTATGGAGTACGAAAATGACTACAACTTCTGTGATTCAAAGTGCCACGTTAAAGATCATAGGTGTAGAGAATGGAGATACGTTAATGGTGGTAGCCATCAATTATAAACACGGACGGAAGCCTGATGAAGCGGCTAAAAGCATGGCCAGGATTATAAAGGCTAAGCTTGAAGACCCGTTTGGAGAGGAAGTAAAAAAGAAAAAGAAGAAATCCATTTGAACCAGGTGGGGGGAAAGGTGAAAGAGGGAGACGGAGCAAGAAAAAGTCAAGTCTTGCTGTATAACAATGTTGCAAGGCAAGGTTTTATCTCCCTCTGTAACCCCCATCTAGGCTCAAGATGCAATGCAGAGGGGAGAGGTGTGAGCAATTATATGAATACAAATTTGAAAAGGAGGAGATTACTATGAACACTAGCTCAATTAATCGATGTTCCGCTTGCTCAGCGGAAATGGACTCTACAGCGTCAAGGTGCCAAAAATGCGGAGAATGGCGGATAGATATAAAATCCGACCGGAATAAATCGTATTTTTGGAGTGCTATCTCTGTAGTAATTGTGATAATATTCTTTTACGGGATGTACAATCGGTGGTGGCCCTCAAAACTCCCTCAAAGCAATGAAAGTGATACCTTTATAACTTCTTTAATGAAGGTTAGACAGTTCCTAAAACCGTTCTCATGGGAGACTTTCTTCAGCTCAGGTTACGGTCTACTCATTACTGTCGTTTTTATTATTTCAATCGTTCTTTGTTTCAAATTCTATGCATCAGCATCAAAGAAAATGGGTAACTGGTGGTGGATATAAAAAGGGACCGGTGCCTAATTACTTTTTTTTACTCCTTTTAACAGTGGAATTAAATTTTCCTTTATATGGTTTTTGCGGTTTTTGGTGCCAGTCGTTCATGAGGCCGCGGCCTCGCCCGGAAAGGAATGGAGGGATTTGATTTTGTGTTTTTTGTGTCTTTTTGCGGCTAATTCTTAAAAAATGACGGGAGGCAAGCCAAATTTTTCAAAAATTCTTCTCAAATGGTTTAATAAGAGCTGTTTAATGAAGCTCAAATACTGAAATTTCAGCTTGAACGCTGTTCAAAGCAGCTCAATAGCTGCACTTTGCAGCTCGAAAGCTGCACTTTGCAGCTCGAAAGCTGTAATTTGCACCTCAAAAGCTGTAATTCGCAGCTCGAGAGCTGTAATTTGCAGCTCGCAAACTGCTCAGAGCAGGTCGAAAACTGTTTTTGAAGCACGAAAGTTGTTCTGAAAGCGTTATTTTTCAAAATACAACCGAATACCATTTTTATTTTTTATGCCTTTTTGGTGTCAGGCAAGATTTTATCGAAAAGAACCCGAAAGCATCGTACCATACTGCTTTTGTTTTGGATTTTGAACATTTGAATTTTGGATTTGTTTGGTCTCTGCGCGATTTCGTGCTTCGAATTTAGGGCAACTTTGACGTCGCCCTGTTCCTGGGGGCTTTACAATGAGCAAAGATCTATATAAAATAATACACCTGGATCTTTATTAATAAGGAGATAATCAAATGACAGATGAAGTCAAAAAATTATGGCCGGAATTGGAATGGATTAAAGATGAAGATTTAAGAGAAGAAACAGCTAAAACCTGGGCACTTGCCCTGGAGCGCAGTGTATTAACCACCCAGGACTTGAACACCATCCCTTTCACCCTCCTGGTTCCCGGCATAAACGTGACGTTTATGGCGCACAAACGGGCGGTGGTGCATATTGCCAAAGACGCCGGGGAAGCGATTAACCAATTCTTTAAAGATGACCTGCCGGTCAACATGGATGTGTTGATTGCCGGTGCTATTTTAGCTGATGTTGGGAAATTGTTGGAATATGAAATGAAAGACGGCAAAGCTGTTCAGGGGAATTACGGCAAATATTTAAGACACCCCTTTTCCGGTGTGTCACTGGCTGAAGAATGCGGTGTGCCGCCTGAAGTATGTCATATTATTGCTGCCCATGCCAAAGAAGGTGACCTGATCAAACGTTCCACAGAAGCATACATTGTTCACCATGCTGATTTTATGACCTTCCTTCCCTTCAAAGAGAGACTCGTGGTAGGTAGTAAGAAGTGAGAAGTAAGAAGTAAGAAGTAGGAAGTAGGAAGTAAGCAGTGGATCAGTGAGTCAGGGTCTGCTTCGTCGCCCCACGCAAGGGAGAAAAAAATAAAAGAGTTGAAATTTTGGAAAATTTATATATAAAATATGGTGTACTTAAAATTCAACCATTAGTAAACGACTTTCTCTAGCTATCATTAACTAAAAATAAGGTGAAGATATGTATAGAGAGAAAGTACGTTCACAAGCCCCATCATATATATTTCTTTTTTCCTGGTTATATTTACATTTCCGGCATTTTTCCACACAAAATCCAGGCAATGATGCAAAGCGCTCAACGCAAAGCGCATTGAATATGCGCACAGCGCAGGGCGCTGAGCGTTCCGTGGGTAGGGGCGACCCTTCGGGGTCGCCTATTACCTTAAACCAACACCCTTTAATTCATTAGTAACTAGTGTCGTGTCAATGCTGAAATGACGGATAAGAATAATAAATCCGAAATTCGAATATCGAAATTCGAAACAAATCCGAAATTCAAATGTTCAAATGTCCAAAACATCTTTAAAGACCTCTAAAAGATGAACTGATGCTCCTTAAGCTTTTGTTTTGAATTTTGGAATTTTGGTCATTT
>JABAOF010002605.1_pt1 | contig 18437 bp, 17 predicted proteins | sample 7062171 | NCBI WGS metagenome assembly JABAOF01 (sample SAMN14538628, study PRJNA623070) | marine sediment metagenome | biome: marine biome [ENVO:00000428]; feature: marine pelagic biome [ENVO:01000023]; material: deep marine sediment [ENVO:00002113] | place: India: Gulf of Khambhat ...
ATTGTAGTGGGGAAAAATGACATTGCAGCGGGGACAAATGACAATGTTCTCTGTGCACGAGCAAAAAATCTCTGTGCACCAGGAAAAAATCTGTGTACAACGAAAAAATCTCTATGTAAGACCTATAAATTTAAATAAAGACAGTCACAATAGCAGTAAACCCCCAATACCAATACCAACACAAACACCAACAGGGGACGGTATTAAGTGCCAGGTAAATTATTCCCTGAAATAAGGCAATAAAATACACCTCTATAAAAAATTTTTGGGAATCCAAAACCCTTTTTATAAAAAGGGTTTTGGCCGCCGGAGGCAAAAATTGACGGTGAACTGTGGTCAGGGGGCCTTATTGTTAAAACTTCTTCCCGGTGGTAAAATAATCCTCTTAAGCGAAACTAATTAAAGGAGACCTGGCAAACGTGGGAAAAGTAAGCGAATTTATTATCAACTTGCTGAAAAAACAGGTTGAAAAAAAAGGCATTGTGGTCTGGTATGACCCGGAAAAAAATTATACGGAATTCATAAAAGAACTGGAAATCCCCGGAACAACAATTCTTCACTTTAAAGGAAGCTATCTCGCTCTCCGCAGTGAAATCGAACCTTTCCTGGAATTTATAGATGATTCGGGAAAACCCGTTTCCAATTGTCACCTTCCACCCGGGTTAATCATCTACGTTCCTTTAGACCGCAGCGAAACCGGGTATGCGTTGATTGAAGCGGAGTCCGCCGGTGTGATATTGGAACCCGGTGCATCGGCGTGGCAGCTAAATACCCGGCTGCGCGTTATCGCCGAACAGGTATTTAAAAAGATTACCCCGAAAAGAACTTCCGAAATCTGCCGAAAGGTCGATGAAGGAATCCTGGACCTTAACGAGTTGGACCGATTGTCTACAGAAACAAATGGCCCTGCAACAGAGGTAATTAAAATTATTTTCGGAACCGCTGACACTGTGGATGTTACCCTGAAATTCGCGGCAACTCCCGATTACGATAACGCTGTAATTTCAAAAAAAACATTACCGGCTCTCCAGGAACTTTTTCGTATCGAACTGGGCATAGAGCCGGAACAATCAAATGATATCGATATGGTAAAACAATCGCTGTGCAGAACCCTGTTTTTAACGGAATTCCTTCATACGATCCCCGAAGAGAAAAGACCTGAAAAACTTTTATCAATACCAGTTCCAACCAAAATACCCCATATCGATAAGATTCGAAAGATATGTGCGATATGGCGCCAACGGATGGATTATATCGAATCTTACAAAACGGCTGTCGCAAAAGTTGAAGATGAATTGGAATTGTACTTCTTAAAAATTCCCATTGAAGAAATGGTTGAAAATGAGACGTTTCACTTTGTAGAAAACACAATACTGCATTATGCAGAAGAGCTGGTCCTGGATGAAAAACCAGGGGAAGCATTAAAACTGGCTGAAAAAAGATTGACAATGTTCTGGGCGCAGCATGAACCGATTTTCCAACTGCACTGGAAACTAATCGAAAATAGCGCCAAAGTCTCTATTCTTTCCAGGCAAATAACCTCAGAACTCAAGAATATAACGTTGTCACCCGGTAAATTGATTGCAAACTATACAGGAGGCCCAACCCCCTGGTACCGGTTGGATACTCATTACCGCCACCTTCAAGGCCAGTACGCCCGTTTTGACCTTGGTTTTGAAGGAGAGCACGAAACCCTGGTAAAAGTCATTGTTAACGCCCGCTATCACTATACCGATGCCGTCAATGCCCTGACGGAAGCATTTACCAATGCTTTTTATGAAAGTGAATTTGAAATAAAAGAATATGTATCTCAACGGCAAATATTTAGAAATTATGTCAAACCGCAGCTCGATGAAAATAATAAGATCGCCTATTTCCTGGTTGATGCACTGCGCTTCGAGATGGGTAAAGAATTAATCGACGGCCTTGCCGATGATTTTAATATCGGCATTGCCCCCGGTATATCCATGATTCCGTCAATAACGGCAACCGGGATGGCCGCCCTGATGCCCGGCGCCGAAGACGGCATGGGCCTGGTTGAAATCAAAGGCGGCAAAATTGCCCCGGTAATCGATAATGTTACCCTGAGAGACCGACAGGCCCGTGTCAAATATTTCCAGGAAAAAATCGCTAAAATATCGGACATCTGCAAATTAAACGAATTAATTAAACCGTCGCCAAAAAGAAAACAATCGCTAAAGGAAGCAGACATTGTCCTGGTCACATCCCGCGAAATCGACCGCCGGGGAGAAGAATCCGATGGAGAAGAAGAAGTCAGGATTTACATGGATGAAGTACTGGATAAATTACGAAAAGGAATCCGTCGCCTGGCTGCCATGGGTATCACCCATATAATTATTGCTGCCGACCATGGTCATCTTTTCCAGGAAAATATAGAAAGCGGTATGCATATGGACCCCCCGGGAGGTGAAACAACCGTACTCCATCGTCGCTTCTGGATCGGAAAGGGAGGAAAAACCGGCGACGGTTATATCCGGTCTTCACTAAACCGTTTGGGCTATAACACCGACCTTGAGATTGCCTTCCCCGGGGCGCTCTCCTGCTTTACTTCAAAAGGCGGATCAACCTCATATATGCACGGCGGGGTATCCCTGCAAGAAATCGTTATACCCGTAATCCAATTGGAAAAGAAAGACGTAAAGCCTGCACCTGCTGAAAGTATCGAAATAAAACTTTCGATAAGCTCAAAAAAGATAACATCCAGACACTTTTCCGTGACAGTTATTTATAAATTAAAAAGCCTTTTCGGACCTGGAGAGATCAGGATAAAAGCACAGGTTAAATCAGGGAACAGGGAGGTAGGGAATGCAGTCATGTCAGCTTATGGATTTGAGGGAGGAACGAAGGAGATTTTATTGAAAAAAGATAAGGAGAATCATATCACGTTTATGCTAACAGAAGAAGAGGATATCCAACATGTTTTCGTCCAAATTTTGGACACGAAATCACAAATAGAACTGAAAAGAAGTGATAAAATACCTGTGGAATTTTTAATTTAAAATGGAGGTAAATGAATGCCCAACATCGATAAGAAAGCAATAGAAATCTTTCCAGGTAAAGTGGTGAGAAAGGACCTGGTAAGGAAAGTCAAAGTAGGAGCAAATGTCCCGGTATTCGTGCTGGAATACTTACTGGGAAAATACTGCGCCACAGACGATCAATATGCTGTGGAAGCCGGGATGAAGGTTGTGAATTCAACACTGTCTGAAAACTTTGTGAGGCCGGATGAAGCCAACAAAGCGCAGTCCTTTGTACGAGAAAAAGGAAAACATACATTGATCGATAAAGTAAAAGTACGCTATCTTTCCCAGGATGATAAATACTGGGCTGAATTTGTAAACTTCGGTCACAAATATGTTCATGTCCCGGAACATTACGTGCGCACCTTTGACCGTTTATTAATGGGAGGAATATGGGCACAGGTAAATATCAGGCATGAATTTGATGAAGAAATAAAAGGAAAGAGAAGCCCCTTCTGGATAGATAAAATCCAGCCCATCCAGTTGGCAGCCTTTGATTTCGATGATTACCGGGAGTGCAGAAAAGAATTCAATACCGATGAGTGGATCGATCTACTGGTACGAAGCATCGGACTTGAGCCTTCTCATTTTGACAAACGGCTAAAACTTTTGTTTCTCACCCGGTTGATCCCGTTGTGTGAGCAGAATTTTAATCTTATCGAACTGGGCCCCAGGGCAACCGGGAAATCTTATGCTTACCAGGAAATTTCACCATTTGCCATATTATTAACCGGCCCCACAACTGTTGCCAACCTGTTTTATAACATGGCCAGCGGGAAAATGGGACTTGTCGGCCTCTGGGACTCCATCGCCTTTGACGAGGTGGCCGATTTACAAAAAATGCCCGGGGAAGTCGTCACCACACTAAAAACCTACTGCGAATCCGGTACCTTTGCCAGGGGAAAAGAGGCACTCACCGGTATGGCCTCCATTGCTTTTTTAGGCAACACCAATCAACCTGTCGAAGTGATGGTCAAATCTTCACATCTATTCATCCCTTTGCCGGAAGTTATCCGGGAGGATATGGCTTTCCTCGACAGGATACATTTTTATATCCCCGGATGGGAAATACCGAAAATGCAGAATGAATTTCTTACGGATCATTATGGATTTGTCGTGGATTACCTGGCAGAAGCGTTAAAGGAATTGCGGAAACATAACTTTACCGAAAGTCCGGATCGCCATTTCTCATTGGGAAGCCATCTCAACACCCGTGATGTCAAGGCTGTTCGAAAAACGGTATCAGGTCTTATAAAACTGGTTCATCCCGATGGGAAATTCACTAAAGAAGAATTAGCGCAATTAGTGGACCTGGCCGTTGAAGGGCGCAGACGAGTCAAAGAGCAGCTTAAAAAAATGGGTTCCTTTGAATACTACAAAACATCCTTTTCCTATATAGATAACGAAACCAGGGAAGAAAGATACGTTGGTGTTCCCGAAGAAGGAGGTCGGGATTTAATATCGGTGGATCCCTTAGCGCCAGGGTCTGTATATACAGCATCTGTTGATGATAATGGCAAAGTCGGGTTATACAGGATTGAAGTTGGTTGTTCCCAGGGAACCGGGAAATTAAAGGTTACCGGTGGACTTGATATGGCAATGAAAGAATCCATCCAGAGAGCTTTTGCATATATACAGGGGCACAAGGTTGAGATGGGGATTGCTCAGAACATTGTATCTACAGACTTTCATGTGGAAGCGATTGATCTTTTAAGCAATAGAATCTCCTGTTCTGCCGGTGTTTCCCTTTTGGTGGCAATTTATTCTGCGATAAAGAAGCAATCGGTTTTACCTGGACTTATAATTTTAGGAGATCTTAGTATCCAGGGAAATATAAAAGCATTAAGTTCATTGGTGGAAACACTTCAAATGGGTATGGATAATGGCGCTCGTCGTGCATTGATTCCCATAGGGAATAAACGTCATTTCCTTGAGGTTTCCGGTGACATTATTGAGCGGGTTGACCCAATATTTTACAGCGATCCCCTCACTGCAGCTATGAAGGCATTGGGTATTAAATAAATATATAAAGGTTTTTTCGACTGGCATCTTTCCCCCACAAGAACTCTCGTACCGCACGGGCACTCTGAAAAAACTAATGCCCTCCGTGCGGATCTACTAACCCATATTTTTATCTACAGGATGGACAGTAATATCTGTGAGCTAAAAAAACGTTTACACTGTCCATCCTGAACTCCTATAAAACTCTATCAGAACTTTTTTTTGTCTCCGACGGCCAGGGGGCTCTTTTCGAGAAAACTGCCCCCTGGACCCCCGCAAAAACNNCAACTGACTCCTGTTCCTTCGTGGCTAAAATTTGCGGAATTTTAGGAATCCTGTTATAATTCAGCTTCTTTCCGGTTAGAGGTTTTTGGGTGTTGACGTTCCTGGAAAAGATAAAATGGAACCAGTAAAAAAATGAGCGTATATGGAGAAATTGCAGCACTGTTGACAGCAGTATGCTGGTCATTCAATTCAGTGGTTTTTACAATCGCAGGGAAACGAATAGGGTCAATTACCGTCAACCATATGCGTATGTGGATGGCTTTCTTTGTCATGTGTGCAATCCATGCAGCAATATACGGCCCACTGTTCCCTTTCGATATCGAACCCCAACGATTCTTTTACCTGGCTGTTTCCGGGGTAATAGGCCTGGTGATAGGGGATGGACTGTTATTTGAATCATTCGTACTAATCGGTCCCCGCCTGTCCATGCTGTTAATGCTGCTAACACCGGTTTTCAGCGCTTTCCTGGCCTGGGTGGCTTTGGGTGAGATACTTCTTCCCGTTAAAATCATCGCTATCCTGGTTACCATAGGAGGAATTGCCTGGGTGGTACTGGAAAGAACAACGCCGCCCCAACCCGATAACAAAAGCAAAAAAAGAACATGGCGTTACACCCTGGGAATTTTGTTGGGCCTGGGCAGCGCTGTGGGGCAGGCTGTGGGCTTACTCCTTTCCCGGATGGGACTGGAAGGCGGATATTCAGCAATCTCGGCAAACCATGTCCGTATCACAGCCTCGGCCGTGGTGCTGGCTGTGCTCGCAGGTGTCAGGGGAAAAATGCCATCCTATTTCCAAAAAATAAAAGGCAAAAAGATGCTGCTTTTACTTATCAGCGGTACGATATCCGGACCGGTACTGGGAGTGATCCTGTCGCTGGAGGCTATTGCCTACACTCAAATCGGGGTGGCTTCAACGTTAATGTCTATTTCACCGGTGTTATTGATCCCGGTATCGCATGTTATGTTTAAAGAAAAAATAACTTTCAGGGCGATTATTGGTACAATCATTGCCCTGGTGGGAGCGGCTTTGCTTTTCTTTAATTAAAATTGAAAGTTTTTTCCAGTTTTTTTTACTTTTTTACTCTCCTACTACCTACTACCTACTTCCTTCTTCCTTCTTCCTACTTCAGACCGCCGACAACAATGGTAGATTTTAAGAAGACTGCCGGGAAATCAGTGCCCTGTTTTTTAGCATTTGCGATATTAACAACAATCTTTGGGTTTGTATCCACCACTTTAAAAGAGACCGAACCGCCTCCACTTAAAACACCTTCCTCCGCTTCACAAAATACCAGGCATTTATTGGCAGCTGCTTTTTCAGAAGCTGCGATGCATTGCTTTGCCCAGTCTTTCCCAACATAGATGACCTTGTAATCGGCTATATCATCCACTTTGTTGATTTTTTCAGCCACGAAACGTTTGCCTTTTATCGAAAATTTCGTTTCTTTTAGTACCTCGAGAAATGCATCGGAGCTGACACCAATCTTGACAGGGTCTCCAAACCGGGTAAAGTTTCTGTCCATGCTTATAATCTTCAGCATTAACTTGGCCTGGAGAGGATGAGGTACATCAATGGAAAAGGCCGCAGCGCTAAATGCTACCAGCACGATTACCATCAAAACAATTTTATTCCTCATTGTTTTCCTCCTATTACTCTATATAATATATGTTTAGGACTGTTCAAATCTCATTCCTCTCAGGGAGTTTATAAAATTATGTTTTTTCTGTCAACCAAAAATTAAGAAAAAAATGAAATATTTTATTTTTTTTTTGATTCTTCATTGTGAATTTATAAATCAACCAACCGTTTGAGAACGTTAATGGATTTCACTGCATTTTTCACATGATGAACCCGGATGATGGAAGCTCCATTCAAAATAGAAATAATATTCGCAGTGATGGTTTCTGCCTCCCGCTCAATGGGAATCGTTTCACCTCCCAGAGACCCCAGGAAAGACTTCCGCGACGTCCCTATCATTATAGGCAACTCGAACTCCGTAAATGTTTCCAGTTTTTTTATGATTTCAATATTATCTTCCAATCGCTTGCCAAAGCCGATCCCGGGATCAATAATGATTTTTTCCTTTTTGATTCCTTTTGCCAGGGCAAAATCAATCCGTGATTGGAAATACTGTTTCAGTTCGCGTATCACGTCTTTGTAAAAGGGTTCTTTTTGCATATCTTCCGGGGTTCCTTTAATATGCATGAGGATAACCGGCACTTCCAGTTTGGCAATGGTATCTGCCATGTTATCGCTGAAACCGAGGGCTGAAATATCATTGACTAGATCTGCTCCTCCTTCCAACACCGTTGTCCTGGCTACTCGTTCTTTATAGGTATCCACGGAAACCAGCACTTCCCATTCATCTTTGATTTTTTCGATCACCGGCATGACGCGGTCAAGCTCTTCATCCGCGCTGACCTGCCGGGCGCCCGGCCGTGTGCTTTCACCTCCCACATCGATGATGGCTGCACCGTCCTCCACCATTTGCTCAGCTTGCCTGATGGCCGAGTCGCTTCCCAAAAAGTTACCGCCATCCGAAAACGAATCCGGCGTCACATTCAATACCCCCATCACTACCGGGGCATCCAGCTCCAAAAAATCCTTCCGCAAATATAACTTCACCGTTTCCTCTCGTATGTTCATTGCTATATGCTCTATACTCTACGCTCTACGCTCCTTAAATACGCTCCAGGTTTTCCGCTTCGATCCATCCGGCAATATCCGAGGATGCTGTCACCTGCAGCCAATCCCTGCTGCGTTCAATGATCTTTACTTGCAGGCCAGGATTAACCTTAAACAGTACCGTGTTATTTTCCCCGGGGCCACTGCGTAATTGGGAATTTCCTTTGGTGATTACGGCAATATTTCCCTGGTTGTACTTCCCTACCCTGTAAATGTGATAGGTTCCAGCCAGCAGCGAAAGAAACAGGGAAAAGAAAACCCCGTAAATAATCAGCCGGTTTTTCCCTTTTTTGATCCACATAAACACAAACCCATTAAAAATGAAAATGAAAACCAGGAGCATAATGGAAAGTACATTCAGCGAGATGATAGACTCGATGCGCAGCAGGACGCGACTGACAAAATCCGGTTTGGGGTAGGGGTTCTTGTCATTCAAATATTTATTGACGATGTCGATATTGTTTTGGATTGAATTTTCAAAGGGATGGTACCGTTGGGCTTTCAGGTAATAGATTTTTGCTGGAACCAGCTGATTCAACTTAAAATAACAATTGCCGATATTGTAAAACAATTTCCAATGAGAACCGTTGGCTTCGATTTCCCGGTAGATGCGCAGGGCCTCCGCATAGTTCCCGTCTTCATAAAGCCGGTTCGCCTCAGCGAAGCGGTCCTGGGGTAAACTTAATCCACCTGATTCGGCTGCTGCTAAAGGGGGAATCCCCATGCCCCATAAAAACAACCAGTATAAACCAATCAATAGCCACTGTAAAACAATTGTTTTCGTCGTTTTTGCCATTTTCATTTATCTATTGTTTACTTTATCTTACTGTCGATTCGTTTTAAAATGTTAATCAACACGTTCACATCCTGTTTCAATTCTCTGCCTGTCAATCCACCGTATGTTTTGTTGGGTGAGAAGCGTGATGATTCGGACTCGGATTTCAGGGTAATAAAGGTTTTAATATCACTGTCACTGACACCGTAATCATAAAGCAATTGATCGATACTCTGGTTCGTGATCCCGGATAATCCCATCCCGGTTTTTTCTTTCAGGTAATTTTCGAGAATAGGAGAAATGTCACCCTGCTCCCGCACATTTCTCAGCCTTTTTATGGTTCGGTTCAGCAGTTTGTGTTTTTTCATGAGGCTGCTGTCAGCAATGAACCGGTCAAACACAAATAACTTAAATACCAACAAAAAGTTAATTATAAAAGGAATCAAGAGAAGAATAATAAAGGTCCGGCTTTTGTAATAGTTTTTATCCTGGTTATAAATGGTTCCTTTCTTGATAAATTCGATATCCTCGCCTTTTTTTATGATTTCTGTTTGGGGAATGGTGGTGGTGATTTCTTGTTTTTCTTTTACGCCGGTGACCGTAATAGCAAAGGGCTGACTGTTGAGTGTAACCAGGTTTGCGCCGGCACTGTTGGGGTCAAAATATTGGAATTTCAGTGAAGGAAAGGAAATCAGCCCTGTTTTTTTAAAGGTCACCGGTATTTCCGCCTCAACAACCCCGGACACGCCATTTGTCCCATAAGATGCATCCCTGGAAATTTTTGATGGATAGACCATAAAGTAATTGTTGGATTTAAACTCCGGGATGTTAATGGTTTTGATATTGCCGGTTCCAGTAATTTTTATTTTAAGGGTTAAGATATCGTTGATGTCGACTTTTCTTTTATTGGGCCGGACATCGAAGGTAAAACGGCCCATAGGTAATCCTTCGGCCCTTGCCGGGGGTTCTGAGGCATTGATAGTTAATTCCGGGGTGGTACGCTGGATGCGCCTGGTATCCGGGAATAGTGAAAAAGTATCCTCCAGCAGAGTTATTTCAAATTTTAGCGAGGGAATGGTGATAGGGCCGGATTTGGTGGGGAACAGGGCAGCTTTGCGGATTTCGAACACTTCGTAAATTTTCCCGTTAATGACCTGGTTTCTGCCTTCGATGGACTTGCCCATGGGATACCATTCCTGCCAGAAACCGGGAATGGATTGGTTGGATAACATATTGACGCCCCGGATTCTATTGCGGGTATAAAGCAATATCGTAAATAACACCTGTTCTCCCTTCATCACATTTTGTTTGGAGGCCCTGGATACCACGCGAACATCAATTTGTTGGGGACGAGTTCTATCACGATCAAGGGGAAAAGGAAACAGGTCCTCATCAACAAACGGGCGTCTGCGTCTTCGCGGCTGAGATGTTGGTGGGGCCGTACTTCCTTTCACGACTTCCACCGTAAAGGTCTGGGTCGTGTACTGCTTCCCTTCATATTCATATGTAACCGGTGGAAGTTGGAATTGCCCAATTTTCCGCGGTGTCAGGTAAAACTGGTATTTTACGTATCGGGAGGTGACACCATTGATAAACCGGTACTCCTCACTCCTGGACCTCGTCTGGATATTGAAATCTGAGAAATGCGAAATATTGGGCGCCCCCGGGTTGGCAATCCCCTTAAAAGAAACCGTGTATATCAATACATCATCAAGACCGATCTTATCTGCACTGATGCTGGCCTTTACCTCCACATCCTCCCCAAAGACACCCGTACATTCACCATTCCACAAAACAATTACACTTACCAAAACCAGTATAAAAATCAATCGCTGTTTCATGGTTTTTGTCTTCGCTTGAATCTTACCAATCCTTTTCTCTTTTAAAAACAGCAATTTTACGCTTTTTCTTTTTCAACTGCTGTTTCTCATTCTGGTTCAGGAACTTCATCAGACTTTGATACTTTTTTTTATCTTTTTTCTTCTCAGGTTTCGGCTTTGGTTTTTGTTTTTCTTTTTTCTTGTCTTTTTTCTGCTGTTGTTTCTGCTTTTGTTTTTGCTTTTTTTTGTCTTGCTGGTTTTTTAGTTTTTGCAGCGTTAACTCATAGTTTTTTTTGGCATCCATATCGTCAGGTCTTAGTTTCAAGCCTTCCTTATAATTCTCAAGGGCCTTCTGAAACTGGTTCACACGGAAAAAAGAGTTCCCCAGGTTGTAGTAAAAATCAGCTTTGGGAATTTCAACTTTCTCAGGATCAATTTTTGAAAACTCTTCCAGTGCTTCTTTGTATTTTTTCATCTGGTACAAAGCAGACGCCGTATTGCTTTTTAATTCAGCCATGTCCGGTTTAATGCCTTTGGCCGAAAGGAAATGGTTTAACGCTTCGTCATACTTCTGGGCCTGGTAAGCGTTGATGCCGGCACGATTTTTTTTGGACGCCGGTTCAAACCAGTGCCAGAACAGCAAGAAAGGAATCACTAAAATTATAATTACTTTTCTTTCCATGATAACTTCCTTTCAGTTAACGTTAACTCTAACAGGAGTAATATTATACCAATTATTAGCGGAATGTAAAACCGTTTGATTTTTTTTAATTTGATTTTTTGTTTAAGAACCTGGCGTTCAAAGGATTTCAGGTTACTGACAAAGCTGTCTACAGCAGCCGCATCTGTGAGACGGAAGTATTGACCTCCGGTTTGGGAGGCCACCTGGATCAAGGAATTTTCATCCAGCCTTGTTTTCACAATATTTCCTTTTTTATCTTTTTTCCATCCTGTCAGGTTGCCGTCTTTGTCTCTTAGGGGTATAGGGGCACCTGAGGTGATACCGATGCCCACAGCGAAAACAATAATTTTCTGTTTTTTGAGTGCAGGTATAAAACCCTCCCACCTTTTCTCCTGGTCTTCCCCATCCGTGATCATGATCAGCAGCCTCTGGTCGCTTTTGGATTTTTCATAGGTTTTTAATGCCAATAGAAAAGCTTCGCTAAAATCCGTGCCTTGCTCTTCCCTGGGGCTGATCAGACTGGCCTCGGTCATCAGTTTAAGGGCATCATAGTCAATGGTCAACGGGCATTGGATATAAGCCGCACCCGCGAAATTGATAAGCCCCACATAATCGGTTTGCAAATTGTCTACTACGCTTATAATGAGTTGTTTGGCTACTTCAAGGCGATTGGGTTTCAGGTCTTCGGCATTCATGGAATTGGACGTGTCCAGCAAGAAGACCATTTCAATACCTTTTACTTCAAGGGGTTCGAATTTCTCGCCCCACTCCGGCCCTGCCAGGGCCAGGATAAAAAAGATCATGGCAAGAACTGCCAGAGATGTTTTAAAGAAATCGATCTCACCGCCGCTGCGAACGCCCAATTTTTTATAGGCAGTAGTGGAAAGAAAATCGCCCAGCAGGGCTTTCTTTTTTTTATAGTTACGGGCAGCGATTCCTATAAACAAGGCTAAAACCAAGAGTAAAAAAAACGCTTCCGGGCTTGAAAAACTCATCTGTCTATTACTCCAAAATAAGAACCATAATTATACCAGATTTTGCCTTTTTTTTTAAGATGCCCTACTAAACCAAAATCCGAAGCACGAATCACGAAATTCGAAAGCCCCCATAATTTCTTGTTGGAGCCAGGTGAAGTGAACTACTTTGAAAATCCTGTTCCAAGGAATTGGAGCACGACAGGAGAGGATGGTTCTACAGAAACCTTATGTGTACTAACCCTGAATAGGCGGCTGTCAGCCACCACCAGGTTGAAGTGGGTATAATCGGAGTAGTGAAGTTTCCCTGGTGGTGTGATCTCGATTTCGGAAGACTGCCAATATCGGGCCGGGATACGACCCATCAAAGAGACCAAAGGAACGATAAGCACTTCGCCGCCTGTGATTTTCCCCTTGACAGTGAGCAAGCAGGTGAAACGTTCACCCGGCCCGAGGTGTTTCCTGGTCACCAGGCAGCGGGGTCCCCAGGCGGGACGGGCGAGTCCGTCGCATACGAGAAGGTCCAGCGGTTCGGGGTCGGAGAACCCTTTGGCTGTATAAGTGAATTCTTCCAGCAAAGGGATCTCCTGCCCGGTTTTATTGTCCATGAGCGCGCGGGGGAAAAGGAAAGAAAATTCCACAGACTCGGCAGGTTCGCTGTGCCTGTTGGTCACCGTAATCTTACAGGTAAAAAGGACGGAAACGGCATGGCCATCCGTTCCCGTCTCTTGTGCAAGCCTGGCTGTATAATTCGTATCGACAGCGATATCGCCGAAGTTCAATCCTTTGTCCGTATGGTACATGTCCGGTGGTCCCAGCCAGGTATCCGTATGGATAACCACGCCTTCCCCATCCATGAGCTTGATGTTAGACCATTTCAGTTGAACATCTTCACCTCTGCCTGTAATTTGCGGGGCATCCAGAACGCGCGGTTCACGGCAAGGGAAATCCTCCGGCACCAGCACCGGCGCGCTCATCCGGGCGTATTTCCCGTAGGCGGGCCAGAATGGACCTTTCTTTATGTTTAGCTCTTTCACATGACGGATAACCGTACACTCTGCCGGCACCCCGGGGCCTGATGCGATGAGTGTCGTGCGGTTTAAAACCGGGATCAAATTCCGGGTCTGCGGCATGTCACGTTCAACGATCCAGGTATTACTCTCTTCCGCAGCAAAGGACATAGTCATGCAGCCGCTAATTATCACCACAAAAATGGAAATAAGTTGTTCTCTTTTCAATTTTCAACTGTCTTCCTGTTTAAAATGTCCCGGTGTCTCCCCAGTATCCCCAGTAACCGGTTAAGCCGGATTCCGTATTGGTTTCGGAGTAAGCCACGGTCATGGGTTTATGTTGGAACAGCGTTTTGAACCAGAAATTCGGGTTTGAGCCTTCTGAAGTGACCATAGGCAGGTTGAGGACGCCGGCAATATAAACGCGGGGGCTGTGACTGAGTATGTTGGCTTTCAAGGGGTCATGGAAGGTCTGGCAGGAATTGATAAGGCAGACGCAGCCGCTCAAACCCCTGAAATCCACACCCGTGGTGAAATCGGTGGAGTTGATCTGGGTGCCGTTCTGGTAAAGTGTGGCGCTGTCGCCGTGACCGATATTGTTCCAGGCCACCAGGTTGCTGTCGCTGCGAAGGTAATTGAGCACTGCGTTACTGCTGCTCTGTGTGGGGCCGATGAGTTTGCTGGCACTGCCCAGGCTGCACTGCATGATGGCGTGAACCTGGTGTGTCGCTTCCTCTGCTGTCACCACTTCCGGGTAGGCAGTGTTGGCCAGGGCTTTGGCCCTGGGTACCAACACTAAACGGCTTAAATCGATCCCCCGATACAACTCAGTGAGCGGCACGCTTTTAAAGCTCTGATACTTACTTGTAAATGTTGTGATCTTAGCTGTGTCAAGCTTGATTTGTTTTTTTTTGACAGCGCTGGGGGCCACTACCATTTTGCTTTTGCCCCGGACCGGCTTACCTTTTACACTTTTCTTTTTTAATTTTAAGGGGGATGTTTTCAACATAAGCGGTTTACCTACCACCCGGGACTGTTTCAGGGTATTATTCGCAGAAATATCCAGTTCCAGCACCCGCTTCTCCGCGTACCAGATATTTTTATGTTCGAAAACCAGGTGGCAGACAACGGTTTTTTCCTTTCCTCGTTTGCTTTTCAGTTGGCAATGGGTGTGGATTTTGTAGCTGCGGTTGTAAAGACCTCCAAGTTTCGACTTTACTGCACTCATGGCAAGACTTTGGATATCTTTCGAGTTGATCCCGGACGTATTACTTTTGACCATAAGACGTGGTTTGTCCGGGAAAATCGACCGGAGGATTTTGCCGGATTTTACGTAGAGTTTGTTGTTCTTAACGACGATGGACTTACCGCCCTGGAGTTTCATCCCGGCCGTGCCTCTTTTCATAATGATGCGCAGCGGGTCTTCCTGCTTCTGGGGTGTGGATAATAGTGGTATCGCCGTCGCAAAAACAAAAAACACCAGACTCATAAAAATTGTGAGTTTTTTTACTCTTGTCATTTTAAATATCCTCCTCATATTTTTTTTAAATTTTAAATATGGTGATACCTTAGCACACCGGGATTTTTTTTACAAGCATTAAAAAAATATAAAAACGGAGGAGAATTTTTTTGTGGGACAGTCAAGTTGCCTACGCCGAAGTCGTTGGCAATTTGGGTTATAAAGATAAAGCCATGGATGTATTATTGGTATTGGCCGAAGATGAGACGCAGGAATGTTGGTTGCGGCGATCATGCGCTGAAACCGTTGGCAAATTAGGAGAAAAAGAGAAAGCATTAGATATTCTTATTAACCTGTACATGGCACAAAAAGATAAATACGAAATGGAAGCTCGACGGATTTATAATTCTCTGTGGGAGATGACGGCAATATAAGGTTCAGTTGGTAATTGGCAGTTGGCAAAGAAAAAGAGAAGAAGCGAAGAAAGGAAGAATTTCAGAGGGCAGACGATCAGACGGTCATTGAGTCAGTGAATCATCAGATAACTCGCTATCTGATTTATCTTCTTTAAAAAATCCTTCAATCTCTTTTTTAAAATTGGTTAATACATCTTCAAGCTCAGCACACAGTGGTTTTATCCTATCCCACTTTAACTCAAATCCATAAAGGCGCCTGAATAAATGTCGAAATCGGAGGAACTCTTTTAAATTCTTTATTAACTTTTCCGAGATAACTCGATCCCTAACTCCTTCGATTGTTTTCCCCATTTGAAGGAGCAAGTCGGTGTGCCAATTCATCCCAAATGGGACATGGTTGTCCATTACGGTTGCTATTCGTTCAAAAATTTTCTCGATACCACAATAAAAATCATGTAAAATACTTCCTGCTGCCCTTATTTCAATGGTACTCTTTTCCTCTTTACTCCCTGATAAGAATTCCTTCATCTCCTTTGACAATCTTTCCAGGTTGTTCAATTCTGTGTCTACAAGTTCTTTCAGCTTTTTAATGTCAACCATAAATCAGTTGTCCTTCTCTAAGGGTTTTCTCTTTCAGCGAATCAAATGCGTCTTCAAAGGGAATTAAATTAAGTTCCATTCCCGGAGATAAAAGATCATACAACTCCGTTAATGCTTTGATATATAATTCCGCCGGCAGCCCTTCAACTACAAGATCAATGTCTGACCTGTCATGGAAAAAGCCACTTACCAATGAACCGATAATATAAACCCTCTTAACATTGTAGTTCTTCTTTAAAAACGATGAGCATTTCCGCGCCATTCGAGTATATCTCTCTTTTCTCTTTGAAAGAGATTCTTTGGATAATTGGTCAGCTTTTTTGCCCATTGTTAATCCTCGAAAGTTTTATCTATCTTTTCAATTTTCGGTTCCATTATAATATTAATCGACAATTTTATCAACCATCCCAAAAGATTTCTCACTTGATCTGTTTCCCTGCCAGCTAGCACAGAGGTTGCGCTAGTTAGTGCAATGGTTGTGCAATCTGCCAAAAGAAAAGAGTGGAAAGGAGCTATTTAAAAATATTAATATGAAACACAGATTCCAGGAGCCAGTTCAACCCAATAAACACAACAGCCAGAGGTATAACAATTCTCATCCAACAGAATAAAAACAAAGGAAAGGGCCTCGCAGACCCTTGAGAAAGCTCCTTTAACGCTTCCGACCTTTTGATACACCACATAGCCGTGATAACGGCCAATACACACCCCAATGTCTGCATGCCGGACCCGAATAAAAGGTCCCAGGGAACGAATATTTTCAGGTTGATCATGGTGGGAATGGCCAGCACCATAACAATACCGCAAATCAACCAAACAGCATGCTTTCTGCTGATCCGGGTATTGTCCGTGAGCCCGCCAATTAGCACTTCAAACGCAGCAACGTCCGAAAGATAAGCGGCCAGGAAAAGACCTAAAAAAAATAACAAGCCAAACAAATGCCCGGCTGGCATCGCAGAAAAAGTTTTAGGCAGCGTGGAAAAGATTAACACGGGTCCTGATCCGGGCGCGAGCCCAAAGGCAAATACAGCCGGGAAAATAGCAAACCCGGCAAGCAATCCGGCTAACAGGTCTCCAAGACCTGTAAAAACCGCATTCCGGGGGATAGGGGTAGACTTGTCCAGGTACGAACCGTATATTACCATAAAGGTTCCACCTAACGAAAGAGAAAATATCGCATGGCCAAAGGAAGCTGCCATAACCGGGCTGGTAAGGTTTTTAAAACTGAAATCACCGATGTACCATTTTAATCCTGCCAGGGCACCGGGAAGCGTAACGGCCCGAATTATAAGAATAACTAGAATCCCAAACAACACTGGCATGACAAATTTACTGACCTTTTCAATTCCTTTCCTTAGACCTCTAAGCAATACAACCGCAGATACCAGGATTACCCCTCCTGTCATTGCTAACTGACGAAAAAAAGAACCCTCCATAAATCCCTGGTCCGGCGGCAAAATTAGCTCCGGCTCCATATGCCCACCAAAGAGATTCACAATACAACTGATGCCGTGATACCCAACCCAACCCACCGCATTACTGTAATAAGCAGTCGCACACAACACAACAAAAAAAAGAAAAATACCTACATATTTCCCACCCGGAAGCCCCCCCTTTTCAAAGGCACCAAAGGTTCCCCTGCGAGTATGACGCCCCAAAACCCATTCCGCCATTAATGCAGGAATTCCAACAATAAAAACAGAGAACAGGTAAAAAATTACAAACGAAGCCCCACCGAATTTGCCTACCATGTATGGAAACCGCCAGACATTCCCTAAACCCACGGCAACACCAATCATGGTCATCAGTACGCCAAATCGTGACGAGAATATCTCTCTTTCTGATTTTAAAGCCTTTTCCTTATTTAGCATTATTTTTTGGCCTCCGGCGGCCCGCTTTTTTGTAAAAAAGCGGGGCAAAAAACTTTTCATACATGGTCAGCCTGTGTTACGTGGTTCTTTCATCGTGCCCCATTGGAATCATTACCATTTGCGCCATGTTTACCTTTTACAATTGACAAAACAGGTGAAATTGTCGATAATACATTTTACGCGATTTAAAATTTCAGTCAAGACCAAAATGCAGGTAATCAATGGCAAAGATAAAAGTAACGGTTGAACGTATCGATGGGTACTGCAATTTACCTATGCTGGTGGGCGATCATTTTTATTTAGATGATTCAAAACTGTATGTCCCTGGAGGAAAGTATATCTGCATGTGGGCATTACAAAGCATGATGCCTGTTTTCCCTCTTTTGAGTGTCAGGGACAAACTGGAAGGTGATCACTGGGCCAAAAGCGTTGAACATTTTACCTGTCCTGATCCTAAAGGAAGAGTGATTTACCGGTTAGAGGTGATTGAAGATGATCGTCGTTGATGTCGGTAAATGTACCGGGTGCAGGATGTGTGAAACAGCGTGTTCTTTTTACCACTCCGGGGCGGTCAACCGGCATACGGCACGAATTAAAGTAGTGAACCTATACGCATCAGGAGTTGATGGGCCGGTGGTATGTGCCCAGTGCCAAGAACAGTACTGTACCGAATGCCCAACAAAAGCAATCACGATTGGTTCATTGGGGCAGGTTATTGTTTCTCCTACGTTGTGCACTCTTTGTAAAAAATGCGAAAACAACTGCCCCATAGGTGCAATCGAAATGTTTAACGAAATCGTTTATGTATGCGATCTATG
>JABAOF010010876.1_pt2 | contig 18437 bp, 17 predicted proteins | sample 7062171 | NCBI WGS metagenome assembly JABAOF01 (sample SAMN14538628, study PRJNA623070) | marine sediment metagenome | biome: marine biome [ENVO:00000428]; feature: marine pelagic biome [ENVO:01000023]; material: deep marine sediment [ENVO:00002113] | place: India: Gulf of Khambhat ...
TTGATTGTCGTTCATGGTGTATATGAAGAAGTGCGTAAAGAAACCGTCAGTAGAACGATAACCTAGGTTGCTATATTCAATCCCGTTGGTAAAAAGAGTGCTCAAGGAAGCAACACCATTTAAAGTGACCTCATTTAGTTCTCCATTTTCCTAAAAAAATTTGGACCACTTAAGGTAAACCCGAACAGATGAATGGCTCAGGTTTTGTTGGAGTCTCTACTGTAGCTATTGCTGTACTTGCGAGCAGTACTGTAATAATTAGAGCTGCAGTTATAATGGTTTTACAACGTGTTTCTATTGTGTTTACCATTTTATTTTTCAATTCTTCATATACACCATGAACGACAATCAATGGAATCGATACTTAAGTTTGACGTTTACAATGCAATAGACTGCACTCACATGTAAACAGACCATTTAATTACAAGCCTCGTGGAAAGTCCCTGGGGGGTTCATATGTTCGATGATGTGGGTATGGCTGGCCAACGCCGAGGTAGGATGGAAATCATCGCCACCATCCTTCAAATCACTAGGAATAGGGCTAAGAAGACCTCCATCATGGTTCGGGCTAACCTTAACCATAAGCTGCTTCAAAATTATCTAAATCTTCTCATCGAGAAGGATTTATTGGAAGTATCCCAGTCGAAGGAGGGCCATCTTTATCACACAACGAGTAAAGGACACGCCTTTAATAGAAAGTATATGGAACTCCAAACTGAGTTAATCTTTCCCCGTGGATGATAGGTCTGCTTAAAAGGTGAGATTTATTGATCGAGAAAGCTCAGGATTTTGATATTCTTAAACCCGTGCTATCAAGAACTCTGAGGGAAATCCATGATCTGTCATGCTGTGAAAGCGTTGCTATTAGACTACACAGGGATGCTGATTTCCCGTATTATCTTCACGAGAATTTCTCTGATTTCTTTATTGTAAGAGAGGACAGCCTTCATCGTAAGGATGAAGATGGTAACGTTGTATTTGATGTTGACGAAACACCCTTTGTAGAGTGTATGTGTGGAAACGTCCTCAAGAGACGGTTCAATCCAAATTTTTCATTCTTCACAGAGAAGGGTAGTTTCTGGACGAACAGCACAACGCATCTGCTCTCAACATTAACTATAGAGGAACGGCGAGAGATTGGTCGAACGCGAAACACATGTCATCATTTTGGATATGAGTCGGTGGCCCTGATTCCTATTCCGGGAAAAAGTGATAATGTAGGTTTAATTCAAATGAACGACCCCCGGGAGAACATGTTTACTTTTAAAAAAATTGAAGAATATGAGCTGATAGCGGAGCAGGTAGGTGAAGTCATTGAGCAAGTTCTGATAGCTACTGAACAAGTGTTCCACGTCTTTGATCTAGTGTCGAAATTCAAGAATAGTGAAAAACAGACGGAACCAGAATATATTTAGCAGTTTCAATGGTTGGTCTTTTGGAAATTTTTTCAGTAATTCTTAGGTTTAGGAGACGCCACCTTAAGGTTTACTGCAAAGTCATAGATCCTTGTCTCGGAATGAAGTTTAGTAATGGAGCTCAGAGCTGAAAGTAGATATTTCTCTAGGTATATGCTCCATTTACGTCCAAGATTATGTTGGAGGTGGAAAACGTGTTGGTTCCCTTGGACGTGATGAAAACAATTGAACCACCTACAAAAATCGCTGCCTCCAAAATATTCTTCTATCAATTCTATGAACGATTCGTTGTTTAAGGGCCGTCCCATCATGTTGAGAATATCTGTAACATCCGAAGCTCCCAATTTCGCTCCCAGACTTGCTAAACTGTCTTCTGATAGTTCCTCTAGAATCCTTTGAAACATTTGTGGTGAAAAACTTTGGAAGCCTGCACTATCAGCCAACCTAATGAAAAGAGCATATTTTCGGAGAATCTTGTTAACCAAAAGATTTACACTTATTCCCTGCCTCTCTGCTTCCTCCTCTAGGACGTCATCCCACTCCTGCTTAATGCGAAAGGTACGTGTAATTGTCGGTCTACGATTTCTCCTCCTCTGAACCTTCTCGAACAAACAACACTCCTCCTAAATAATTTTACATTTTAAACTCTATTCTCGCGCAAATTTCCTTTATTATATTCTGTTCTATGTGGGAGAACATACGTGAGTCTCCTTCTTTTAGAATCGTCTCTATCAAATCCCAGAAGTTTTCAGTAGGAGGGCTGAGGTTTTGTGTGAGAATATAGTTATCTAAATAATCGAAGGTTATCGTAGTTATTGTTTTTCCTAGGATCTCTTTAAGTTGCTGAAAAACAGTACTTCTAATCAATTGATCGTTTAAGATATTTTTTTCAGTTTTAAGGGAAATAGCATGTTTATGTCCTTTAACAAGTTGAAGTAACATTTGGACGTTTGATTTTATTTGTTCAGCTCTATATGCACAAATGGCTTCCATTGGAAATTTGAATGTTGACCCAAGAGATTTTTCATATTCCATCCATTCTTTGACCATGCCCTTTTTATAAAGGTAGTCAAATGTGTCTGATGCATCAGCTGAAACATACAATCCTGCAAATCCGCTGTCTACAGCATTGTCAATTAAACGTCTATATTGATCTACAACCCGTCTTGCATTGAAATCTCCATCTGGTGTATACCATTGGTGGCTAGTCACAATTTTTATTTTCTGAGGATCATCACTTTTTAAACCAAAATTGCCCAGCTCAGCTTTAACCGCATCCACGCTTTCTCCACTTGCGATGTATAGTGCAGAGCAACCGGCGTCTATTCCATTAACCAGATTAGAAAATAAAACACGGTGCTTCTGTTTTATAGAATCATAAAAATAAGTATCATGTTCTCCAAGAAACATTATACGTCATTGTCATAAATAACGGTCAGTCTAGTATTTATATTGAACTTTCAAAACAGTTGAGGGTTCAATACAGCTAAAACCCGCTAAAACTAAGAACAGGACAGACTGACCCTATCTCTTGAGTACACGATGTGATAAGACTATTCCAAGTACCGCCATTAACAGGGAAACCGAAACCAAGACGGTGAAGCTGAACAGAAGGTCCATCTGGGAGAGATTTCCAATTACGAAGCCTCTCACAACCCTAACACAGTAGGTCATAGGGTTCACTTTAGCGATTATCTGTAGCCATTGAGGCATCTGTTGAATAGGGAAGAGGGCATTGCTAGCAAACATTAGGGGAAGGTTCAACATATTAGCCATAGCAATGAGTGTCTCGTGGTCTTCGATGGTAAAAGCTAAAGTGGTGAAGATGCTTGAAAGACCCATTGAGAGAAGGGATAGGGTGGCGAAGACGCCTAGAAGGTTCAAAATGGTGAAGTCAGGGGTTAGCTTGAGTCCTAAAGCCACGGCTATCGAGAAGATGAGAATGACTTGTACCATCCCCCTTACTATGCTTGACAGGACTCTAGACATCACGATGGAGGACGTGGAGATAGGTGCGGCGAGGAGCTTGTTAAGGAAACCAAACCTTCGATCCCAGACAATCGACATCCCACTCCACATAGAAGTAAAAAGAACCAGAATTGAGAGCATTCCACACACCATGAATGTAAAGTAGTCAAAGGTACCGAAAAGCCCCATGATGCCTCTCTCTAAGACCTCTCTAAGTGTAGCAGCAACTTCTACGGGAAGTCCCTCTGGCAGACTCAAGAAGGCCCCAATGTTAAAGGACCTTCCGAAGAGTATGATCCAGAAAAGGGGAGTAATAAGGGTGAAAACGATGGCATATTTACGCCTATACCACCGCTTGAGTTCTCGCTGCGTTAAAATCGATACCTCATTCAAAGTCCTACTGATCAGTACCTCAGCCTCCTTAACACGTCAATTCTTTTTTTCGAAGATTTGTCGCTCTCCTCGATATCTCTCAAAGACCGCCCAGTTAACTCGAGAAATACTTGGTCTAAAGTCGGCTTTGTCAGGGTGGCACTTTTAATCTTCACGCCACTCTTGATGAAGTATTGGAGGATCTGAGGTAATGCCTTCTCTCCGTGATGGGCCTTCACTCTATATGTATCGTCTTTAATGGAGACATCTACTACATGGGGTAGTGTTCGAAGAGACTCCACAGCATGTGGATGATGATTGGCGACGACGATCTCTACAATGTCGCCCTCCAGACTATCCTTTAACTTATTGGGGCTACCCAGAGCTATGATTTTGCCTCGATCTATAATGGCTAGCCTGTCACAGAGTATGTCTGCCTCTTCGAGGTAGTGGGTGGTAAGAAACATCGTCGTACCTTGGTTCCTATTCAACCCTTTGATATATTCCCACATCACCGATCTCCCTTGGATGTCTAGGCCCAGGGTAGGTTCGTCAAGGAAGAGCAGCTTCGGTCTATGTACTAGTCCTGTAATCAGCTCGAGTCTCTTCCTCATACCTCCAGAGTACGTCTTTACGTAGCGATCCTTCACCTCAGCTAAGCCAACAAGTCTTAAGAGCTCCTCTATCCTATTCTTCGCCTCTTCTTCCGGGACATGATAAAGCCTCGACTGTAGCCAGATATTTTCATATCCCGTTAGTTCCTCGTCTACAGTCAATTCCTGGGGGACAAGACCGACGAATTCCCTCACTTTCGCCGCATCTCGCACGACATCGTAGCCTGCGATGGAGACATGACCCTCGGTGGGCTTGAGAAGCGTCATCAATATGTTTATAGTCGTTGTTTTACCAGCTCCGTTAGGTCCAAGGAAACCGAAGATCTCACCTTCCTTCACGTTGATATCGATCTGATCTACAGCTACCGTCTCGTTGTTGAAAACCTTTGTGAGGCCCGCAACCTCAATTATGTCTGCCATTAGCTCCTCGCCTTATAGTCGTTACATGATGATTACTTAAACGCCCACTTAAGCTCCCACATAAACCACACATTAAGCTGGAAATAAGCACATTGATCCTAGAAAGTGGTCATATATCCTCCACCTAGTTTAAATTTTATTTGAATTCCAGAAGTTTGTTGTTCAAAAAAAATACTTATGAGCAGGGATGTTTAGATTACATTTTCGAAAGTTGATGAGGGTTTTCAAATGGTAGAGGATCTCAGAGAATTCTTACATTTTCTGGATGAACACGGAGAACTCGTAAGGGTGAAGAAAGAGATTGATACTCGACTTGAAATCACCAATCTGATATGGACATTGGAGAAGAAGAACAAATTTCCAGCACTTTTTTTCGAAAACGTAAAGGATTCACAAATGCCCATCGTATGTAACTTGCTTGCAGATCGCAAGAAAATTGCTATGGTTTTGGACACAACAGGACGCCGAGCATCTCTTGAATTCGCTATGAAATTGAGTCAAGGCGTACCTCCTAAGTTGATGGATGATGGCCCCGTTAAAGAGAAAATCCTTAAAGGAGACGAAGTCGACCTAAGAAGGTTTCCCATTGTTACATGTCATGAGAAGGATGCGGCTCCGTACATAACCGCTGGCCTAGTGATTACGAAAGACCCAGACACCAGTGTCAGAAATGTAGCGGTGCACAGGTTCATGGTTAAGGAAAAAGATAGGTGCGGTACGCACTTGGCTCCGGGTCACCACCTAACCATGTGTCACAGAAAGGCGGAGGAGAGAGGTGAACCGCTGGAGGTAGCCGTAGTTTTGGGTGTGCATCCTGCGCTATATCTGGCTTCACAGGCTCCAGTTCCGTATGGGGTAGATGAGCTTGAAATCGCGGGTAATATACTAAACAAACGCTTAGAGGTTGTTAAATGCGAAACCATTGACCTTGAAGTCCCAGCATACTCAGAAATTGTTCTCGAGGGCATAATCTTACCCAATATAAGGGAGTCGGAAGGTCCCTTCGGAGAGTTTACAGGATACTATAGCAAGAGAGTAGACAGAGAAGTGTTTAAGATTAAGGCAATTACTCACAGAAAGAATCCTCTATATCAACACATTGCAGTCGGGTACGCTGAACATCTACTTATGGGCGGTGTGGCAAAAGAGGCGCTAATATTCAATGCTGTTAAGGGTGTTGTGCCAACGGTTAGAGCGGTTCACCTACCTGTTTCAGGGACAAGTAGGTTCCATTGCTATATATCGATTGATAAGACGTATGAAACAGATGCAAAAACCGCTATACTCGCCGCCCTATCAAGCGACTTCTTCATTAAGCATGTGGTTGTTGTGGACAATGATATTGATATATTTGATGAGAGGCAGGTTCTTTGGGCCGTTGCAACTCGGATGCAGGCTGACAGAGATGTTCTTATTATGCCAGCCATGAAGGGCTCAGACCTAGACCCCTCATCTAGCACCGAAGCTACTGGATATATGGAAGACGGAATGCAGGCGAAGATGGGGATAGATGCAACAAAACCTCTTAGCACTCCTTTTCCAGCAAAGCTAAGGGCTAATAAAATTGTTTTGGATGACTACCTAACCTGAGCCAGATGAACTTCTCTGCCAGTCTCTAGAAGCTCAATCAGAGATGATAGTCTACAGCCACACAGGGTTCCTAACATCTTATGCTGGTAAGTTTATTGCATTAATTTACTAATCTTTGAGAGAAGAATTTAGTGAAGCCGCTTTTTTTAACTCGTTCCCTTACCTCATTTATATCGATCGAATAGAGGCCGAGCTTTTTCATCCTTTCAAAGTAGAGTCCTCCTGAAAAAGTGTAGCGTAGCCGTAAACCTTCCTCAGTTTCTATTTGCTCATTTACAAAGGCTATGAAGTCTCCAATTGAGGTTTCTCTCGGTATCTCTACACATCTCTTTCCAAGAGCAGATCTTACCGCATTGTGACCAGCCAAAAAGCCAGTTGCTATAGCTTCGGTATGCCCGACGAGAAGACCTGCTTTTTCTCCAGCGCAAAACAAGTTATCAATCCCTTTAACCTTTAATGTATTATCCCTCGGGGCCATAGCCATAAATCGTATAGAGTTCCCTATTCCTCCTGATAATGGGTCTTCGTATCTGGCATATTCAAAACCAGGCACCCTCCTAATATCTTCGAGTGGGAAGAAAGAACTCATTAGTTTTGCTGAACCTGTATCTAGTAAAATGATGTTCTCAACATATTCTTTTAGCGCATACTGCACGCAGGCCTTTTTCTCAAGTTTATCATCATCTACGAATTTTTTTTGCAGTGGTGCCACAACAACTCCTCTCCTATTAAGCTCTCTCTGAATTTCAGGGGAGAGGCTATCCTTCCTTATCTTACATGCACCGCTTAATACTCCAGGAGTTCCGTCAGCTCTTTTCCCGGTGATCTCTTTGATGCCTGCCTTCTCAGTTATACTGATTCTTGGCTTAAAGGTGTGGCATCGGAGAATACACATGACGCAGCCATGTCCATACCTTATACAGTTTGCTGGCAGGGCCGACGTGCCAGTACAATCTACAAAGGAATCTCCATCGAGTTCCTTTTTGTCTTCTAGTATTACGGATACTAATTTTCCGTCACCTAGTTTAACGTTGATGGCTTTCATTCCAAGCAGAATAGTTATTCCAAATCGATCGAGAAGGGTTGTTACTTCAGGTTCAATCTTAGTCACATCATAAAGACTTGCATGTTTGTGACCTGGAAAATTTACATTTTTGTGTCTCGCTAACAAGTCCATGATTTCGAATAGATCGCCTCCTCCGAGACCCATCGCCTCTTCAGCAGCCGTGAATCTTCCATTGTTCCTAAAGATACCTCCCACCAAGCCGGTGCCAAGGAGCATATCAGTTCTCTCTAATAATGAAACCTCAGCACCAGCCTTAGCCGCCGATAACGCTGATGCACAGCCTGCCCAGCCTCCTCCAACAATCACTACCCTAGGCTTCAAAGTCTCACCTACGTATAGGATTTTCAAGCTAGATGCTATGGTAAATATAACTTGAAGTTGCTTTCGCAATAAAAAGCATACTTGACCTCAATAACCTAGTTTCTCATCCCCTCTAAAGAGAAGGCGTGTGATAGCTGCAATAAACGTAGAGAAGTTGTCGAGAGTCTTGGCAGAGATAGGTATAAACCAAGTTTTTCCTAGGTATATATGGATTAGTCTAGACAGCCTCGTAAGGTAGAGGATCTCTTCGCCTTTCACGTATTCTTCCAAGCTACTTATCAGACTTCTTGGCTTCGAGGCCCATCTGAGCTCCTTTTTTAGGTCCTGCTCTTGGAGCAGGTCGCTCTTGTTAAGGATGTTCACCACCGGGAGCATAAATCTAAAATGGATCGAGGAGGAGAGGAGTGCGCTAGATAGAAAGTTCCTCGGATCTCTACAAAACATACCGTCGAAAAGGAAGATGATAGTCTTAGCCTCGCCGTAAAGGTAGTTGGCGAAGTAGGTTCCGCTAGCTCTGTAGGCAAAGAGCTCCATTTGACCAGAGGTGTCTACGATAAGGTGGTCCGGGTTCATCTCCTGAATCTCGTAATTCACCTTCTCGATATAGTCGGCGGCTAGGTCCATAGCTAATACGAGCCCCCCATTAGGACCCAGTCCATACTCACTCATCAAGTCGTGAACGTTGACATAGTCGCGGATGTCGATATCCGGGCTATAAGGTGTTTTGAGAACACCGGGGTCTAAGTTGAATACTGCGACCCTCTGCTTCTCCTTCCTAAGCCACTCTGAGAGAGACGCGGTTAACTCACTCTTACCTGAACCCGCTGAGCCGATGATGAACGATATCCCGGTCATATCAATAACCATAAACTTATCAGGAGGCAATAAAGCATTGGCTTTTCTATTAGCAGCCTTAAAAACTTGAGTTCTAAAATTGAGTTAAGATCAGAGTATGGTGTCTGAGTGGAATCTGGTATGAAGGAAAAAGGTATGATAAACGCACTGAGAATCGGGAAGACCATAGTTGGGAGCATGGTGAGAGTAGTGCGATCCCCTGAGGCAGGCCCTCTCTTTGCTGCGGCAGGTTTCGACTTCATTGTTATAGACGGCGAACACTTCCCTTTCAACATTGAAACCATTTGCGATATAGTGAGGGGCGCCAAATCAGTTGAGCTTCCTTGCCTAGTGAGAGTTCCCAGCAAGGATCCGGCGACTATGGGCCTGCTCCTAGACTCTGGAGTTGATGGGCTGATGGTTCCTCACGTTGACACGAAGGAGGAAGCACTCTCAATAGTAAAACATACCAAATATCATCCACTAGGGTTGAGAGGTGTTTCGCTGACAGCCCCTCACACCAACTATAGAAAGGTGGATGTAGAAAATTTTATGCGGAGAAAAAACGAGGAGACGATTATCATGGCTCAGATAGAAAGTCGTCAAAGCGTCTCAAACATCGATGAGATTCTCTCGGTGGAAGGAGTGAATATCGCCATGATAGGGCCAGCCGACCTCTCCCATTCCCTAGGGATACCTGGCCAGATATGCAACCCAGTTATGAAGGAAGCGATAAATAAGATCATCAAATCTTGTAGAGAGAACGACGTCGCCTGCGGAATCCACAGCCACGACCTTAAAGGAGCGAAGGAGTGGATCAAATTGGGGATGACGGTTATTATATTCTCCACTGACGCTGGCTTCATAGTTAGTTCAGGGACCCGAGCTCTGCAAGAGTTGAGGGAGGTATTGTGATGAAGCAGGGAACCCGAGACAGATAAGTTACACTTTCTTATTCTATTAGCATCAACCAATGATTTAAGGGACTGTAAAATGTCTCTTGGCAAGTATGAAAACAGCTACTCTGGTAAGCACTTTGTCAGGTAGTCCACATATTCATACTCAATGCTTTTTTTCTCTACACAGGAAAATCAAAAATCTTTTTACACTACGTTGAGATAGCTACTTTCGCTGCTGTCATAATATCTTCTTTCTCGTGTCTCTTTCTTATTCCATGAGCATCAACCACAGGTGTGATACCTGCTGCTATATACTTTTTGATTCTCGATTTAACATCTGATTCTTTATAGCCTAAGCCGAATGTGAGTAGCATATCGTCCGTTACATGTGCGGCTGCTTCTTCCCTCCTACGGGACCACCATAGTTTTCTCATCTCTTTTACGACCTTTATGTATGGTGTATGGCTTATTAGCCAATCATAAGTCCTTGCGGCTAAATGCCACGCAACTGCTTTCCTTAGGTTCAAGATCCCTTCATTGTGATTTACTCCTACGGGTAAGTTCGTGCATATCTCTACCTCTGAAAGGGATCGTCCAGCCTTAATACAGCCTTTTTCTACTTCCATCTTAGCGTCTTCAGCAGCTTCAAGAGGCATGTGGCTTAATATGACGCCATCAGCTTTTTTCCCTGCTAACTGAAGCATCCTTGGATTTAAGGCGCTGATGTATATAGATACTTTCATGTCATCAAGACTAAACCTTAATCTAAAGTCATTCCTCACTCTAAAAACATAACCATTGTATGTAACCCTTTCCCCCCTAAGGAGACGGCGAATGAGGTCTATACTCTCGCTGACCCGCTGAAGTGGTTTTTCAAAACCAATACCATGCCCATCCCTAACTATTTCAGTACCTCCAGGCCCTATCCCTAGTATGAACCTATCTCCAGCAACCTCACTAATCGTCAGAGTCGACATAGCAATAAGGGTGGGAGTGCGAGTGAAGACACTTACTATGTTGGTTCCTACCTTAATCCTTCTCGTGCCAAGGGCCATTTGCGTTGCCAGTGAAAAAGCATCTCTATCGTTCGTCTCCATAACCCAGGCCCTATCGTATCCTAGTTCTTCAGCGAATCTGCTCAATTCCAAGAAGTCGTTCCGAGACCCCGGCCTTTGTCGAGGTAGGCGAGGCGTCATAATGTAAAAATCTGGCTTCGGCATCAAGATCTCCGATGTCTAATGGTACTCAAACCAATATTAGGTTTTAGCCTTGATCCACGATTCAATCTCTTCTGAAGAAATATACTTTACCACTCCATCCTTTGAAAAAGCCGGCTTGTTGCCACCAGGTTTCTCCACACTTGTGATCATTTTCGGGATACTATGGATGGGTGGAGCTACCTTGTTAATGCGCTAGGATTCATACTTGGCTCGCTATTAGTGGTTGAAATTTAGGTTTGTTATGGTTTTCCCATTTTTCTATGTTGAAGAAGAGCCCGTGAAGGTTAAGGCTGTTACGAAGAGTAAAAATCTGCTGAAGTAGATAGTGGCGTTTTTCGACGAAAGGCCTAATGACGATTTGGTTTCTCTTTGCGAAGATTTCTTGGTAGCAATCAAGAAGTTAGTTCTTGAAGCAAGAGATAGACCCTTTTTTCAGCATTTACCTAGGCTCTACGATTTTTATACAATACTCGAGGCTCACATCGCTATATGAAAGCTAAGCTAGAAGTTGATTTTACTTTTCTTTCTTTACAAGCTATTTAACAGTTAACTATAAACTTTAATGGAGGTAGGTGTAGAGAGGCTTAAACTCTCCATGGATGAGATCAATCATCTTCATAGGATATTCTTGAAGTGGCGTCGATAATAGACTTGTTTGCCGCATTTTGTAACATGTAAATTTAATTATTCCACAGAGCACTTTTCTAAAAGTAGAAAAGGTGAACTTTAGAGAAACCGTGCTTGGGAATTCTTATGAGTGTTCAAGATTTTATAGGCTTTAGGAAAACAGTGGAGTCGAAGGAAAAAGGAGTGAAAGAGAAAATAGTGGAGTTGGATAAGGCGTGCGAACTGATCAAAGACGGTGACACCGTATATATAGGTGGCACCTACTATTCCCGAACTCCAATGTCAATGATATGGGCCATTATTAAGCAAAGAAAAAAGAATCTCACCATGGTAAGAACTATAACGTGTCACGAGGCGGAACTTCTAGTTTCTTCAGGAGTTATTAAAAAAATAATATCATCCTGGATTGGTGTTGGGATACCTCCTAGATCGTCAAAAGTGTTAAGAAAATACATAGAGAAAGAAATAATCAACTATGAAGAATGGGGACACAGCGACCTTGTGTACAGACTACTAGGAGGAATGCTAGGTATACCGTTCATCCCGTCACTGTCAATGATAGGATCGGATATGCCAGATCATGTTAGAGCTTTAGACTTCTTGTGTCCATTCACAAATCAAAAAGTCCTTTTAATCCCATCGCTATTCCCTGACGTGGCCATAGTACATGTACACAGAGCTGACCCCTATGGAAACGCCCAAATATTCGGTATGAAGTTTGCTGACAAAGAAGCAACAATAGCTGCGAGTAAGGTCATACTCACATGTGAAGAGATCGTAAGTAGTGACAAGATCAGAGAGACCCCGGAAAACACTACTATACCATATTTCTGCGTAGACGCGGTGGTTGAAACCCCTTTTGGCTGTTACCCTCATGAATGCCAGTACCGCTACGAAGGCGATTTAGAACACATAGCTGAATATAGTAAGTTATCCATCGAAAAAGGGGAAAGTTACGTTAAGGAATATCTGAGGCGCCACGTATCTTCAACTAATACCTTTTTTGATTATTTGAACAGGTTTAGACTTGATGACATCGTTAGCTCTATGATGCGGGTGAGGAAAATTCTTTGGAGGTGAAGTTCATGAATAAGAGAGTTAGTAAGATGGAACTTATGGTGATAATGGCATCACGCCTCCTACAGAACAATACAACGATATTTGTCGGAGTCAGTCTCCCTATGTTGGCAGCCGCACTAGCTCAAAAGCTTCACGCTCCAAGAATGGTTATGATATTTGAGGGAGGGTCCATTGGTCCTGAAGTGGTACCAGAGTTCATGCCCTATAGCACTCAGGAAATCAGATTAACACGACGGGCATTCATGCTGCCAAGTATTTTAGAGGTATTTGCATTTACCCAAAGGGGCTTCGTGGACTACGGCATTATAGGAGGAGCACAGGTAGATGTGTACGGCAATGTAAATTCCAGCATCATAAGTCGGGGAGAGATGAAGGTAAGACTTCCGGGAAGTGGAGGAGCCAACGCCATATCTTCGTTGGCAAAGAGGGTAATAGTGTTGATATCCCACGATAAAAAGAGGCTTGTAAATAAGGTGGACTTTATCACGAGTCCTGGCAACAGGATAAGAAGTCATCGTAGGTATGATCAAGGACTATTATTTGGTGAGGTATGGAAGGTCGTAACGGATTTAGCTGTTTTGGGTTTTGACGAGAATGATGAAATGTTTCTAGAAACCATGTATCCAGGGGTTTCGGTAGATGAAGTCTCAAATAACACGGGTTTCAACCTAATAATCCCTTCAAATCTCAAAACGGCGAATCCACCTACCTTGGAGGAAATCCAAACCCTAAGGCGTTTAGACCCTAAAAGGGTTTATCTACGTTGAAGACCAGAGAGTTTGAAGATGTGAAACAGAATATCTATAAGAATATACCTAAAGGATATATACCTCCGCAAGAAGATTGGCCTAGTTTCGTATATATTATACCTAAGCTACGAAGTCTTCCTTTATTCGTAAACCTAGGAAAACTCTTTATTGATGATCACGCTGAGAAAAATCCAGATAAAATTGCTATGTATTATGAAGATGTCAAGATTACCTACGGCGAGCTCAAAAAATCTTCAAATAGTCTGGCCAGGTGTTTAGCCGATTTAGGAATCGAGGAAAACGACCGTATTGTCCTTCATACGCCCAACGTTCCTGAATACTTAATAAGCTTATTCGCTTGTTGGAAAATAGGCGCGATACCCACGCTTGTTAACCATTTGTTAAAGCCCAATGGCATAGCATTTAGAATAAATGATAGCCAAGCTAAACTGGTTATAACACATGAAAACTGTTACTCCCAATTAAGGAAAGTAATACGTAGATGTAAGCTCTTACAACATGTAGTGGTAATTGGTGAAGCGAAGAAGAATCATTGGAAGTATTATGAAATGATTAAACACGAAGGAGCAATGTTGTGTAATCCAAAATTTTATATCGAGCATTTTGCGAGGCTTATATACACCTCGGGAACGACAGGGATACCGAAAGGGGCGCTCACAACCTATAGGCAAGTGCTCGCAGCCTGCCTCACCCACGCCAAACATATACTAAAGATCACAGAAAAAGATGTGATAGGTGGTAATCCATTCTTTACTTTGGGATTCGGATCAACAAACTTCACCATTTATCCATGGTTTTTCGGGGCTTCAATATCAATAATAAACCACTTCGATCCAAACATGGCACTTGAGGCTATCGAGAAACATAAAATAACAGTGCTATGTTGCACACCTACAGCCTTTAAGAAGATATTAAATGTTAATGACATCGAAAAGGGCTACGACGTCAGCTCTCTAAGATTATGTCAAAGTTCGGGCGACTGGCTGCCACCACAGGTCATCGTTGAGTGGAAAAAGAGGTTCAATAGGTTCATTGTAGATTCCTTAGGGGCTAATGAAGTTTTTTATTTTTGCTCAGCTAACGAAGGTATGCCTAGAAGCAAGTGGGGATCTACAGGAGTACCTGTTCCCGGTTACGAAATAAGGCTGGTCGACGATAATTTTAACGATGTCCCACCTGGAATGCCAGGTTTAATGATCATGAGGGGACCTACAGGCGTTATATATTGGAAGAGAATAGACGAGCAAAAGCGAGCAGTTAAACATGGCTGGAATCTAACGGGGCTGATATACACGCGCGATGAAGACCGTTACCTGTGGTATATAGGTAGATGTGACCAAATGATAGTTTCTAGCACTTATAAGATATCACCTTTAGAAATAGAGGATGCATTAGAAAAACATCCGGTAGTAAAAGAATGCGCGGTAATACCCATGCAGGATCCTGACAGGGGTCAGGTGCCTCAAGCCTTCATAGTCTTAAAGGGCCGAGTAAAGCCTTCAGAGGAACTAATCACAAAATTAAGAAACTATATGAGGAGTAATCTGGAAGCTCATAAATGCCCCAAGAGGATAGAATTTGTTAGCGATTTACCCAAAACAGAAGAAGGGAAGGTGAAACGATCCGTGCTTAGTCAACGATTCCAATAACACACGGCGAAAAGTCGAGGTAGATACGCCTCTGCTAGCTATTTAAGGAGTAGAGAGGAGAAGAATTCTATTGAAACCAGGGAGAAGAATCCTATTATTCACCTTGGGAGCTGCACACTCACTGAACCACTCCTTTTTTGTGATTCTGCCCCCTCTCCTGCCTCTGATAATCCTCGAGACCGGAGTTTCGATGCAATCCATAGGGATTGTAGTTAATTTGGGCTACCTAGCCTACGGTAGTGGAGCCTTGGTTGGGGGGCTAATTTCTGATAGAGTGGGTGAAAATCGGGTTCTCACTGTGAGTATTGGTCTCTCGGGGGCCTCTACAGCAATAATCTATTTCTTCCCGAATATAGTGGGCTTAGGGATTGGGTTTTTCACCATGTCGGTATGGGCGAGCTTCTACCACCCCACCGCAACAAGCTTGATCTCAAAGGTCTTTACTTACGACACCGGTAAGGCTCTCGGTGTCCATGGAGCTTGGGGTACCCTCGGCATCACTATCTTTCCCTCTGCAGCCGTGGCATTGGGCATGGCTCTTGGTTGGCATTCGGCATTTCTCTTCTTCGGAGCTTTGTCGATCTTTGTATCCCTCTTCTTTTCAAGGTTCCCCTCTTACAGGGTTTCTTCAGCTAGATCCTCCCAACAAGATCAGCCTTCAGTGAGAACGGGTCTTTTAAAAGTTTTTCAGATCCCTGGATTGTGGGTGCTTCTCTTCTTCCGTTCATTCATCGGCCTTTTCCATACAGGTATAGAGTTTATATTACCGACCTTCCTCGTCCAGCAGAGAGAGTTCTCCATTGAGATGGCAGGTGTAGCGGTATCTGTTCTTCTCGCTTTTGGAGTGCTGGGGCAGCTGCTGGGGGGTAAATCCGCCGATCTAATTGGAAACAAGAGATTTTTAATCTTGTCGAGTATAGGCGCTCTGATCGGTTTAATATTTATACAAATAATTCAAAACTTCTTGATTGGAGTCGTCCTTTTTATCATCTTCTATGGAATCTTGTCTCACGCGCACCAGCCAGCTTTTAACTCTCTAGTTGCCTCCATCACTAGCACCGAGTTGAGGGGAACGATGTATGGCCTCCTATTCTTCTTTACCTTTGGACTTGGATCGCCGTCAGCCACGCTGGCAGGCTACCTCGCCGACACACGTGGCCTTAGCTATGTTATGATAGCTTTGACCCTATTTGCCAGCATAAACTTGATAACATCATTTTTCCTTCCAAAAGACAGGGAAAGAACCTTCATCAAGCATATATGAGATATACTTGGATCAAGGTGATCGTCTTAAAATTGGAAACTATACCTTAAATTTTTCCCATACAGAAAAATCAGTTTTAGATAGTATTATTCTGAATCTGAGGTGAAGGAAAAAAGCCTCGAGATTGTTTGCAGCACTGACAAGATCGTCTTTGTCACTCACTATGGGCGGGACAATGACAGGTTTAGAACCATGTACGAAGTAGCCTAGAAGAATGGTAGGGAGATAGTTGTCTCTCTAAAAACTGCATGCCTTTTATCTAAGCTTGTCCACGATGAACGTTTCAACCTTCCAGACCTATCTTATCTGTGTTTGTGAGGGAAAGGTAATTTGGGTCCAATCCAATATTCACTGTAATAAAAAGCAACCCTATCGTAAGAGGCACTGTTGATGATTATGGCGACTCTTTCTTGACTGCACTACATCATGCCTCCCTATTTCTAATCGTTGAAGCCCACTTCTTCATCTTAGACGTCTAAAACCTCCTTAACAAGAGATGTGACCTTATCTTTCACTTCCCATGAGACAAAAAGCCTGATAGAGGAATGTATCGTCATTAGGCCGAAGATGTTGATCCCGGACTCTGTGAGTGGGATCGATATCTTCTGGATTAGGCCTGGGGCGGTTTCGAGGTTCTTGCCGCGGACCGTGATCATGGCGATGCCCTCGAGGGCGGAGACCGCCTTGGCTACCTTCTTCTCTCTGATGAGATCGTGTATTGAGTTGAGCACTTCAGCGAGGCCCCCCTCCACATAGATGATCAGAGCTCTCTCCACTGTCCCCATAGACATGATCTTCCCCCCGCTCTCCTTGGTCTTCTCCGCTATGAGGTTCACGTTTCCGGGCTCGGCTGCCTCATCTCCCACGACGGTGATCATGGTCACAGGTTCCCCGTGAACCTCCACCTCCAGGTCGGGGAAGTCGCCCTCTATGATGGTTCCTCCGTCGAATAGGGATTCATCGCCGAAGACGATCCTGATCTTCAACTTGGGTGGCTTATATCTCAATGCCTTGTTGTGGATGACCTTCGCGCCGCCTGACGCCAGGTAGTAGGCCTCGTCCGCATCCAAGCTCTCGAGTTGCGAGGCGGTGTCGACTAGCCTAGGGTCAGCCGTATAGAAGCCCTTCACATCCTTGACGAGTATGACCTCGTCAAATCCGAGGCAACCGGCGAGGAGGACCGCTGTGGTGTCGCTGCCGCCCCTTCCAAGTGTCGTGATCCTCCCAGAGGCCTCTCTACCCAAGAAACCGCAGACCACCGGTATCTTGCCCTCCTCGACGAGGGGTAGGATATTCTCCCTAGCCTTTCTCCTGCAGAGGTCGAGGATCGGGTCCGCGTCTCCGAACGCGCCATTGGTGAATATAGGCCACTGGGGGGATAACGGCCCCACCGCGACAGCCTCTAGCCCCTGGTCCACAAGGGCCGCGGCCAAGAGCCTGGCGCTGTGCTCCTCTCCGAGGGATAGGATGCTGTCCATCTTTTCCGGGGATATGCCGGGTGCGGCTTTTCGGGCCTCTTCGTAGAGGCGATCTGTGACCGATGACATGGCTGAGACCACGATCGCGAACCTGAGGTTCCTCACCTTCTCCCTCTTTATGAGCTCCGCCGCTTTCTTGAACGACTCCGGGTCTCTGAGGATGGAACCGCCTAGCTTTAAGACGAGGCTCTTCTCGGCGTTTGATCGCGAATCGGTACCGACCTTTGGGTATTTAGAAGGTGTCTTTCCTGTGGATTCTGACGTGGGATTGTGAGAAGTCTGTTCCGAGCCCTTAGAGATCAGTGAAGGAATAAAAGCATTCGCCCCGCATCTCTCCCACCAGGTTATATGCTTTCATAAAGGGGACCCCTTTATAAGTTTTTCCGCGTGAGAAGTGGTAAAGCGTGTAATTAGATAATTCAGGAGGATAACCTCATTTCTTCGCCCTATTCTCAATAATTTATCGCACTGCCTTGCAAGTGTGTTCTCATAGGCAACATCCACTAGTTCTACGGTGATTTCTTGGATAAAAATGTAGTTTGCTAAGCGAACAAGTTTACGAAAAAATCGTGAATGTACAACATATCATCACCAATAACCCGCTGATAGATATTTAGGAGGAGAAAGTCGTCGAAAAGCTCGAACGATTATTAACGTCTATCGATTAAAAAAAAACTCCATTAAGGTGACAGTGGTAACTGCTCCAACAAGAATGAACACAAATTTTGTCGTATATATCAATATCTAACTATAGACCTCTGTTAGATTTTTTTAACTCTAATTTGTATGATTGAGCACGTTTTGAAAAAAAAATGTTAAACTATTTCGATGTTTTTCTCCCTTTTTCCGC